>OJAR01000060.1_pt1 | contig 38340 bp, 33 predicted proteins | sample 1589431 | NCBI WGS metagenome assembly OJAR01 (sample SAMN03283242) | human gut metagenome | biome: human-associated habitat; material: feces | host: Homo sapiens | place: Peru | collected 2012 | reverse complement strand
CGATTCACAAAAACAGACCGTAAAAATTGCTCCATTTTCATGCCGTAGGGTCTGGCCCAGCCAAAAGCATAGGCAAGGCCCGCAGGGATGAAACAGAAAAACATTGCAACCTCTTTGGTCAGGAGCGGGCCCAAATAACGAATAATCAGATAGCAGAATGGAGCACCAATCGCTACACAGGCAGATTGACGAAGCGTCAGGGGACCAAACAGCTTCGGCTCGTAATCGGAAATTTCTTTTGTAATACGGATTTCAATCATAAAGCTGTCTCCCTCCTTAGTTGACGCCAACGAATTCCTTCGTGAGCGAAAGCGATTTGAACATCAGCATGACTGCGGCGGCGAGGATGGCGAAATAGCGACCCATTGCGGGGAAGAATTCAATATCGCCTTCAAAATTGAAAATTACCGGCATAAGTGCAGAGAATATAGTGCCGATACATAGAATAACTGCACCTTGCAGACAGACTGCCAGGAACGATTTCAGAAAACGCCAGCCGGAGCCCTGAAAACCATTATGGAAGAAGTCACTAAAGGCAATGGGGGCAAAGGCAGCACGAATGTAGATCTCAATAAGACGGGTGTAGCATATGATCTTCACGCACATGCCAAGGATCCACGAAAGAACATATGGGATGAGAAGATATCCAAATTTGAAGACATCGTCAAGAATGCTAAGCGATGAGAATTTCTGCTTATTGAACTGCGCAATGATTTTCTTCGAAAAACTGCTGCCGACTGTACCATCTGCATCTCCGGTGATCCAGCTGTTGATCTTTCCAACGAATTCAACGCCAAGCTCAAACAAAAGATTCAAAAGCTCAAAACCCCTGTCGATAAGGAAAAAACCTAAAAGAAACATACACATCTGACGGGCCATTTGCTCCCATGTGAAGTTCTCGCTGGAGAATTTATCCATTAAGGCAATCAAGAAGTAAATACAAAGAAGCATCAGAGCTACCGGCATCACAACGGATTGATAGAGGTTTTCAACCAGTGTACGGGCAGTGCTGTAATTGCCGGTTGTAGAAAAAATGTTCTGGTTGACCATTTCAAATATGTCTTCAAATAAACCCGTACCAAATATCTCGTTCAGCATTTTGTCAATCATGAAAAACCCTCCTTTCACAAAAAAATAAAATGAAAAAATTTGCGAAAAGCGTTGACATATACGGGAATATATGTTACACTGTGAATAACTTAAAGGGAATAAAAACAATGTGCAGGATTTATTCTTGCCTCCCTGATAAGGGAAAAAGGCAAACCCCCTAAAGAGGGCTTGCCTTTTTAGGCGGGAAAATGTTTGAAAATGTTTGAAAATGTTTGAGGATTGACAGGCTCAAGTGCGGACAATTAGAAAATAGAATCAAGAATAGGCTTTACCAAAACCTTAAAGCCGATCAGCGCAACACCAACAACGGCGTAGCGGATGGCGCGGGACTGACCTTCAGCGTTCTCGTCCTTCATAGCAAGAATCCAACTCACCAAGGCAAATGCTGTGATGCCGGCGCCGAGATACAATGCGATCTTATAAATGATGTCCAACATCTTATTAAAAATCGTCTGCATTTTATCGGGCGCGCAGAAGGTGGGTGCTGTAACAGCAGCGGTAGTAGTCAGAAACGCAAGGTACGTGTAAAAACGACGTCTGGAACGATCCATAAAAGCATTAACACGTCCGCCCAGCCGCTGCAACTTTGCGGGAATAGAAACGGATTTCATGATTTTCTGCCTCCTTTATTAAAATTAATTTGCAACGGGTCTTAATCCGGCTCGTTGTTAGGAATATTATACCCCAATGGAAAGTCTATGTCAATATAATATTTCTAAAAGGAAATAATAAAATACAAAATATGGGGAAAAACAATGTCGGGGTTATCCCCGACATTGTTGCGTTAGAATAGGGGTTTCAACGGCCGAAACAAATAAGCAGCCGGTTATCTGCACCATAGGTGCGGTTGCAGGTAGATAAAATGAATGTTTCATTCTCCGGCGTAAAATCTGTAGTGTAAATACTATGGGCCTGCAGATAAGCGATATAATCACTGCGATCTTCATCCGACAAGAAATCGCTGCGGATATAATCAAAATCATTGTTGATGTTAAAATTCAACACGGCAAATAAACGGTACTCTTCCTTGCCCTCGTTCAGACCGGGCAAGGTAAGCTGGGCCGTTTCATGAAGCTCTGCATAGGCCTGGGCTTGATACTGAAGTAGCGGAGAAAACATCTCCGTGCGGTTGTTGCCCATGTTGTGACCATGGATGACCATATTACCGCTTTCGGGCGCCGTGCGGGTATCTACAAAAGGACAGCCATAGGCACTATAAGACCTGTTAAAGCCGTGCTTCAGATAAAAAGCGTTATCTGAAGCCCTTACAACAGGAAAACTGATATAAGTTTCCGGAATATATAGCCAGGCTAAGAAATCACTATTCTGCGCACGGAGCTCGGATACATCAATGCTCGGAGGACCAGGGAACTGCTCATCTTCTGAAGGAGCATTTTGGGCATCAGAAGTCGTATACTCATACGGAGGCATAGGTTCTTCTTTATCGTCCGGCACGGCACTGAAAAAAGAATATGCCGCAAAAAAACCCAAACCTATGAAACAGAAAAGAAAAACATACAAAACAACGAGCTTTTTGTTCATTGAAAAAACCTCCGTGTAGGGAACGCCGGGTTCGGCGACCAAACTTCTTTAAAAAGAGAGAGAAGCCCCCTCCTCCATGGAGGAGGGGGCTAAGCATTGTCGAGGGAATCAGCGCTCCTTGGCGGGGGCTGCGTTCTCCTGCGCCGGAGCGGTGCGGGCTTCGGCGTCCTTCATCTGATCCTCCAGGGCGGGCTTGCGCTCCAGGATCTTCTTGCGCTCGGACAGAACCAGACCCTGCATCAGCTGACCCCAGTCGCGCTTCTGCTCCACACCTTCCTTGTCCGTCCAGACGCTGACACGGCCTTCAAAGGCAGGACGGTACTGCGTTTCGCCGTCAGCATTCTCATAGCTGGCGATGGTAGGCTTGTCCACGGAAACAAAGCTGCGATCCTTACCGTCCTTCTCGTATTCCACCACACGGGTGGTCAGACCGTGCAGCGTACAGATGTCCGCTACGTCGATGGAGAAGCGGGCGTCGGCATAGGGCTCGTTCACAGCCTTACCGCGAACATCCATGTGGGGGCCGTACTCGCCGGTAGTGAAGCCAAAATGCTTCTCATTGGCGACAGCCTTTGCCACCACATCCAGCATGGCCTCGTATGCCTCCGAACTCCGGGGGATCACATAGCTGCGGAAGTTCTCGCCCTCACCATATCCGGGGAAATTGATATGGAAGGGACCGTTTTCCGGGGCGAACACACTGACGCCGTTGATGCGGATGGCATCAGCGATGGTGATACTCGCCTTGCCGATGTAGCCATTCACCGGCTCCTGAGCGGGATAAAAGTTTGCGATCAGTTTCTTCATGATGATTACCTCCTAAAATAATAATTGTTGTTTATGGACTATTGGATCGCCTCTTTGGCGGGTTGCTTGCTTTGAGCTTCTGCTGCAGCTTTCTGCTGCTCGGCACGGCGGATCTGCTCCATGAGCGGCACTTTCGGAGGTGTGAAGTCTTGTAGGAACTTCTCCGTTGCGGCTACTAATGTCATGGACTCATCTATCTTGACCAGCGACAGCGTCACGCCGGAGATGCCGGGACGGATATTCAGCCGACCAACGAATTCAAGCTCGTCACCCTCCTTATGCTTCATGAGTGCATAGGCCTGTTCGTCTTTAGCGGTAAGAATAAACTCACCAAAAGATTCGGCGCCGGAAGGGACGGCGTGGAGGCGCATTTTAACTACACTGCCGGGATGCTCCGTGCCGTCACGGGTGCGGATCATGTGAAGCTGAGGATCCTGCGCCAATGTAGCACGCATAGCTTGAAGAGACATGACTTCTCACCTCCTATTGCATTGAATTCCGCATTTTAACTCACAGCAGGAAATGCGGTGATGCGGTGTATGGTGTCTATGCGCGGAACACCGTCATACGGCCACAGAATACCGATCTTACAAATACCAGCATTGCGGGTGCCGAAGCCAAAATGCTCCACATCCACAAAAATACTGTCTGTGTCTACCTCCAAAGCTGGAATACCCAGCGGGACATCGTTCAGACAGAGCACACCGAGACCGGATACGCTGAAACGGATCGGTGTATTAGGAACAGCCTCGAACTGATTGTTCCATGCAGACTCAATGGAGTTCAACTTGGAAACAATTTGCGCTAAAACAGGATTCTCGTTTGTCGTTACCATGTTCATTTCACCATTTCTCCTTCACATTCTTCCTCTTTAACCCCTATGCGTTCACAGGAATTGATCTTCCTCGTGAGACGTCGAGTGGCTATGCTGCCGCTCAGGCTTCTCGCCTGCCATATTGTCACGCTTCTCCTCCGCCTTGTTGATCTGAAGATCAATGGATTCCTTCTTCCCAAAGAAGGCCTCCATATCAAAAGACGTGCCGGTGAACTGAATGTCATCTCCCCCTACCGACATAGAATGACCAACACGAAGAGAAAGCGGTGTTTTGGTAATAAATACACCGGTACGATATTTCTCCGCAATGGGGTCACCAAACACGGCATCGATACGGCCGGGCTCGCTTCCCCATAAATTGTAGCTCTGATACCCTTCCGGCAGTGACTTATCATCAATATGCTCCGTAGTATAAACGCCCGAAACACCACGGATGACCACATACTGGTAGCTGTCGGTATCATTGAATTTGATATGCTCCAAAATACTCAAGCCTCTCTTTCTATCAAAATAGTACACCAAAACCTTGTCGAAAAGCGTCGAAATCAGCCGCGTTCAAAAGAAACTTGGTGCTGACCCTTACTCTGACCGGTACGACCGGATGCAGAGGAAATAAGGCTGTCCAGGGCAGGCTTACGATTTGTCAGACGCTGCATCTCTGCCTTGAGCTTATTGATCTCACGAGTATAATTGATGCCCTTTTGTCCGACGCCCCAACGGAGCTGGCCGGATTCAAAGCGCTGCAGAGCGGAAATAGCCTTTTCACAGGTGGGACCGTATTCCTTCTCCTCGGCAATACGGGGAAAATATACGCCCTCGCCGGTCAGCTCCAAAAGAGCCTTTCCGGTAACAATCTCTTTCCAGTTGCCGCAATGGATGACACGGACATCCTCTTCCCGGCTCGGGGGAAGGCGATTAAAGAAGTTGGATACAGCATAGACCTTGTCGGGCTGGATCTCGAATTCGTTCAGAGATACCACATCCATGTAGGGGGGATCCAGGCGGTCTTGCAGGACATGACCCTGAATCGTCTCACTCTTCACTGCATACACGCCGGAGTTGGTGCCGGTATCCAGCGTTTGCAGGAGATAGACCTTATTGGGATCGATCCGCTCTGGCTTTAGCTGGATACAGGAACTTTTCAGCATATCGTTGTAGCTCTTAATGCCGGCCTGACGCTCATCTTCCCGGCGTTTGCTCTCCTTGATGTCACAGTTTATATCGAACAGAAAAGTCTTCATTGTGCTGGCAGAAGAGAAGTTCAGTTGGATCGTGCCGTCCTTAGAGGGTTCCTTTTCCGGGTAAACGTAGTCCAGAGAGGACCAGTCCTCCACCGCTCTACGAGCGGCTGCGGGGATGGAAAGAGGTGTGCCGCGGCCAAAATTGTTGGCGGCATCCATGGCGTAATCGTCCGTAAGATGCTCATCCAGAGTCCCACGGTAGATCTGACCGGAAAGCAGAGCCTGCGTGAAGTTACGCTTATTCCACTTTGTCGGGGTCTTTTTCAGGGGCTTGGCCTCAATAAACGGGGAGAATACATCAATGCCCTTCTGCCTGCGCTCATAGGTTGTGACATACTGGAATTCATGGCCTTCCTTCAGAGCTTTTACCAGCTCGGAAACCGTCCTGATATTTTCCTTGTCGAGAAACTGCATACAGATGTTTGAACCGGAAGGCGGGTTGAAATTCCAGGTGCGGCACTCAGCACCTGGCTTGCCGGCGCCTTCCAGATCCGTAATAAGAATGCAGTCACCGCCCCATGTACGGCGATAAAACACATTCAGATCCCGGATGTAGCCTTCCGTTATTTCGCTGATGGCGAAGTCACCGGTTTCATAGATGCCGGTGTCGCCGATCTTATCATAATGAGCAGCGAAAGAATTTCCCTCACGGGTCTCACCACGCTTGATCTTTTCAGCAACTTCCTTGGCCTCGGCCTGAGCCTTTTCGGGCTGAGATTCGCCAACGATACGAGTAGCAAAAGCATCGCGCTCCTCGGTCATCTTGGCGTACCAAAGCTGGCGCTTGGCGTGCCAGCGGAAACCACGTTCCTTCAGCTGCTCGATCATGTCGCGGCTGGGGCGATCCGGGAATTTAAGTTCAATTCCATTATGCTCGTGGTTCTCCATCCTTTTGATGCCTTCCATCCTGCAGGCCTCCTTTGTAAAATAGAATCCCGATATCAGCGACCTTCGTCGCGGTTGATGTTTGCCATGAACTTATCACGCATGGCTTTTTCCTGTTCGGGCGTCAGCTGCGCTTCCATCTGTTGGAACTGCTTATCCAGAGCGGCGCGGATCAGATCGTCCAGCTTGGACGTCTTCTTCGGAATGTTATTCTCAGTCATGATAGTGCGCCTCTTTCTCAGCGTTCCTGCTCAGGACCGGACTGCGCAGATGCCGGTGTTCCGACACGAGTCTTGGCGGAGCTGATCTTCTTATCCAGACTCTTTCCGTCGTCAATGACAAAAGAGATGCCTTCAATGAACAGCTTTGTGCCGTGGTCGGGTAAAAAGGCCGTTCTGCGGCCCTTCCAGCCGTGATGGTCGCCATAATAGTCGTGATAAGGACCTTTATAGTCGTTCCCGATGGCGTCATACTCCGCCTGGGTGATGTGAGGCATATTGTGGGTATGCTCATTGATGGCGGCGATGATGAGGTCGTGCTCATGGGGTGTCAGGATCAGCTGGCCGACATTGTCGCCGGGGATAGCAATGCCCGTGCCCATATCGGACGACTCGGAAAGAAGCTTGCCATTATCAAAGGCCTCCGCCAGAAGATCCGCACAAGAGCAGAATCGGGAATGGAGTTCATCTCCACGGTTGTACACGTAGATCTGACGGTCCTCAGCCGCCTCCGGGCAGAAAGCGATGCCGGCAGAGTGATACGGGTCCTTGCCCCCCTGTACCGCCAAAACATGATATCGGATGTGCTTACCGTCCTTATCCTTCAGGTTACGGTCGGCAATAATCGCCCGATAAGGAGTGAAGTCGGTCACATAGTTCAGAGGGTCATAAGTGTGACCATTGCGCTGCATGACCTCGGCGAATTGGTAGATGTGAAAGACATTGCTGCCAAAGTAGAAGTGATAGGGGTCGATGTACTTGCAGGTGAAAGTCTTATCCGTGTGATCGTAGCTGTCATGGAACAGCAGCTTCTTGCCGTCCTCCAGCAGGAACATGTCCTGGTATGTATTGGGGGCAAGGAAACGGATATAATTCTTATCGCCGCTTTCCAGGGCGTCATAATTCAGACTTAACATGATGTCTCCTCCTCTTATCTCTCAGGCTGCGATTCTTTACCCTGATTGGGCGGCTGAGCAGAGCGCTTGGCTTCCGCTTTAGAAAGGAGGTCCTGAAGAGAATGTTTTTCTTTCATGGATGCCAGATAGTCAGGGTCTGCACCGGGAGTGTCCCAGCCAAAAATGGAACCGTTCACCATGGCCTCCGCCTGCAGAGACGTGACACCGAGCTGCTGATTGCAATGGTCGGCAATCTTCTGGTTTTGTTCCCGGGAGTTGGTACTCCATGTAGAAGTATAAAACCCGGATTCACCATTCTTAATGCAAATAAGGGCGCCGCTGGTTAGATTGACTGCCCAGCACATATTGGGAAGATTAGGATTTGGGGTTGACATACTGCTTTTCCTCCTATTCTCAGCGGATCTTCTCAGGGGAAGTCGTGTCGTGGGGCGGAGCAGATTTACGGCTCTCCGCGCTTTCCATCTGCTGGTTAAGCGTGGGCTTCCTATAGCGCTCCAGGCCGTCCAGATTCTTCACACGGGCCAGAAGACGAGACGCCTCCACCATGAAGGGAGTCTCCTCTTCGGGGTGGCTGTCTGACAAAAAATCTTCCAGGTATGCCTTGATGGCAACGTTGTCGCCCTTGCTGAGCAAGTGACGGGTCGCCTGGATCTGCGCTTCGTAGTCCGGACCCTGGTCCTTATATTCATACGGTTCTGCATCCCTGGCGAATTGGTACAGGTCAGTGACCAGAAGGTCAAGTGTCTTATCAAAGTCCTTCTGCTCTCCATAGCGCAGCGTGAAGCCCTCCTGCAGGATGCTCAGGTCCAGGGGGCTCACATCTACATGATGCAGACTGTCCCCGCCCCATGCTACGCTCATCTTGTCGGTCGGGAGATACCTGGTGCGGACGTTAAATTGGGAGACCTTCAGCAGCTCGGGATTATCGAAGGAGATACCCTTTTCCTGCGCTTCACGGAGGGGGATCCAGCCTCCTCCCTCTTCACAGAACACCTCGTCAATAGCTGTGTACGGATCGACCTTGGCGCCGTAACGGTCAGGCTCATGAGGTACCAGACCCATCCTTTCCAGATAGCTGTCCGGAGTGACGAGGTTGTACAGGCGTGCGGAGGGAATGGCTACCGTAGCGCCCAACAGCTGGTGATCCAGCTGCCACTCTATGTTCAGGCTTTCACATACATGACCGAGCGCACGGTCTACGGCGTCGTTGTGACGCCATGCGGGAAGGTTCAGATAGTCCGTGACCAGCACGGCCTCATTACCGAAACGGTGGACGATGTCCAACTCGCTATTGGCATTCAGATGAATCCCGATAGCCGGCTTCATGTGGGGCGGAAGATCCTTGAACTTGAAAACAGCCTCTACCAAAGTGTCGTACCGATAAATATCGGGACCGGGGCGGTGCTCAGCTGAATGCTGCGGCCATTGCTGCCAGCGAAGGTCGTCAAAGACATAGAACGACATCTTGTCATCGCTGACCGTCCTGTGATCAAAATTTGCCATAGGCGCCTCCTTTGTCGGCTTAAAATTTCTCTCTATAACGTATATACGCCCAAAGCACTGCTTTTCCAAAATAAATAAAAAATTTTTTTAACTTTTAAAGCACCTACTTGTGTAAAAATAATGTAAAAAGCAGAGTAATAAACAATTTAACATAAATATTATACCGCAATCGGTAATATTTGCAATAGAATCGTTGGTAAAAGGGTATAATATATGAAAATTTGTAAGAATCATACAATATAATCGCCCTACATTGGTGAAAAATACAAGACAACTATATCTAAAAAACATAAAGAAAATCCCCTCCGTTAAGGAGGGGATTTTCTTTTGGGAAAGGGTATCAAACAGAAGGAGACGAAAAAGACATGCAATCTGCATCTGTTAATATTATACCCATTTGGAAATAAAAGTCAATAGATTATTTCCAAAAGAAAATAATTTTTGGCTGAATTCTATTTTTGCTTTCCTGTCTATGGCACCTGAAAATCAGATGTGTGAATGATCCGGGATGGGACGAGAAAACGCACCGCTTCTCGCCTGCGATTCCTGACGGGTTCTGGCGTCCTGAATAATACTATCCAGGTTGGCGGGCCCGGGAACCTCTTCCCTACTCTCCGCAAAAGGCTTCTCTTGGACATCGATATCCAGTTCCTTTGTCAAAAGGTCAAGACGCTTTTTCTTCTCTGCCAACTCGGCGGCACGAGGAAACGGAAGACCCAAAGCTTCTTTGCTGGAAGTCAGCTCCTTCTCCAGTTCGGAGATCTCTCTTTCATGGCTTTTAATACTATCAGGCAGAAGCTTGTCCAAAATATTATGAAACCGAATCACCGTGCCGACTTCGCTCTCGGAAGCACACACTTGAAACTTACTTGCGCCGGCAAGCTGGAAACGGGTCGCTTTGGTCTTTTCACGCTTATCTGCCTGAATCGTGAATCCACGGAGCATTGCAATAGGCGTAAGGCTGTTATCAGGAGCCTTTTTATAGGCAGATAACAGGGCCTTACCGGCTTCGCCTGCTTTTTCGTACTCTCTGCCCATAACCTCCATTGGGGGAAGCTTGTCACCTTCCACCCGGGTAGGAGAACTATCAACCAACTTCTTGTCTTGGCGGAGTTTATCCAGCTGCCTGCGGCTGCTTTCCAGTTCCTCCGGGATCGCAGCAATGCGACGTTTCAAGCGGAACTGCTGGTTTTCATAACGTTTTTGAAGCAAGGACAGCTTCTGCACATCTACCTCCAGCTCTACGCGCTCCTTAATACGGGGATCACCGGAAGCCAATGCCTTGATCTCCGCAAAGCTCATGGTCACCTCGTCCATATCTGCCGCCTCACGGACGGAGGGATTCGGCGTATGGATCTGGGAAATAAAACGTTGCTTGATCTCCAGCAGCTGGTACATGTAGGCGTCAAAAGTGTTCTCCGTCACATAGCGGTAGATATAGACATCCTCATTTCCGTTCTTCTGACGAATCACACGACCGTCCCGCTGTTCCAGATCGGAGGGGCGATACGGACAGTCCAGGTCATGGCCGGCGACAAGCAGATCCTGTACATTGGTACCGGTGCCAAGCTTGCCGGTGGAACCTAACAGCACACGAACTTTACCTTCTCGTACCTGCTGGAACAGAGCTTCCTTCTGCGTATCATTCTTTGCCTCGTGGATAAAGCGGATCTCCTCGGCCGGGACACCACGGTCTACCAGCTTTTCCTTAATATCGTCATAGACATTGAAAATGCCGGGTTTTGGAATAGACATGTCACAGAAAATGAGCTGGGTCAGCTTCTGATCTTTGTTCTTTTCCCAGATCTCAAAGGTCTTGTCCACACAGGCGTTGACCTTGCTGTGCTCATAGTCGGGAAGATCGGGGTCCATAAGCCGCTGGTCAAGAGCCAGCTTCCGACCGTCATTGGTGATGCACAGCATGTTGTCATTTTCCCTGTCAACCGTGCCATTACGGATATTACGAGCGCGCTCGGCAAATTCATTGACGTATTCACGCTGAATGTCGCTGGCCGGGACAGAGATGTTCTCGAAATGCGCATTGGGAAGCGGAAGATCCAGCATTTCCTTGGTCTGGATATCGGCTACCTGGCAGTAGAGACTCATGAGCTCAGGGATATTGAAGAACCGGGCAAACCGAGTTCTCGCACGGTAACCGGTGCCCTCCGGGGCCAGCTCCACAGACTGGACGGTTTCGCCGAAGGTGCTGGCCCATTGGTCGAAGGTGCCAAGACCCATATTCTGCAGAAGGTCATACTGCAAATAGCGCTGGATGGCATACAGCTCTGCCATGGTGTTACTCAGCGCCGTACCGGTGGCGAAGATAATACCCTTGTTGCCGGTGAGTTCGTCCATATACCGGCATTTGAGAAAAATATCCGATGCTTTCTGTGAATCGGTCTGGGAGATGCCCGCCACATTCTGCATCTTGGTATACAGAAACAGATTCTTATAATTGTGACTTTCATCCACAAACAGGCGGTCCACGCCCAGCTCCTCGAAGGTAATAACATCATCACGCTTGGCGTTATTGTTCAGCTTCTCCAGGCGAGACTCCAACTGCTTCTTCGTGCGTTCCATCTGCTTAATGGTGAAGTTCTCGCTGCGTTCGGCCTTCAGTTCTTCAATGGCATCCAAAATGCCTTGAATCTCATTCCTGAGACCCGCTTTCTGACGTTCTGCGGACAGAGGGATACGCTCAAACTGGCTGTGCCCTATGACCACCACATCGTAATCGCCGGTGGCGATGCGGGAGCAGAACTTCTTGCGGTTCCTGGTCTCAAAGTCCTTTTTCGTGGAAGCCAGCACCTTTGCATTGGGGTACTGTTCATAAATGGCGGAGGCCCACTGCCCTACCAAGTGGTTCGGGACCACAATAAGACTCTTATTACAGAGGCCGAGATACTTTGCCTCCATGGCCGCGGCACTCATAGTCCAGGTCTTGCCGGCACCTACTGCGTGGTCCAGTAGCGTATTGCCTGAAAACAGAATACGGGCCACAGCGTTTTTTTGCCACGGGCGCATAGTAATGGCCGGATTCATATTGTGGAAGCGTACCAGGTCGCCGTCAAAGGTGGGCGGCACATAGGCGTTAAAACGCTCGTTATAAAGCTTACACAAACGGTCCGCACGCTCGGAGTCGGACCAGATCCAATCCTTAAACGCCTGACGGATCTGGTTTTGCTTATCCTGCACCTCCAATGTATCCGCCTGGTTCAGCACCCGGCGCTCTACGCCGTCGTCGCCTACAACGGTGTCGTAGACCTTCGTATCCTTGTTATTCAAAGCGTCCTGCAGCAGACGGTAGCCGTCTACCGCATCCGTGCCGTAAACACTGCTCGCCTTGGTATTATAGCTGTCCCAACGAATATTGGTAATCGTCCATATGTCGGTCAGTGGCGAATATTCCGCACGCAAAGGAGTATAAGCAGTACGAGCCCAGTCAGGGGTGTCAAATAACTCATACATGAACTGGGTGATATCCTCCTTGGGGATCCATGTGGCGCCCAGTCGGGCCTGAATATCGCCGGGGCCCAGGTCCTTGGGTTGAATGGCTTCCAGCGCCTCAATGTTGGACGACCATCTGTCCGGATCAAACTGTGCAGCTTCCTGGGCGTCTGCCAGCTTTTCACGCACATTGCCGGACAGGTACAGAGCCGAGATCTCAAAGGTCCCCGGTGCGCCGGGGTCTTCAAATACCTGGCCCTGCAGATCCCGCAGAAGCTGGTCTTTCGAAAGATAGGAAAGCTCAGTCATGTAATCGAAGTCCAGGCGCCCGCACTCGGAGAGAGAGATGGCCAATGCTTCCTGTGCCGTCTCTACATGGTCCGGAACTATATGGGCATGGATAGTGCGCTTATAAAACATATCCGCCTTGCCAAGGAACTCACCCTTATCGTTGATATGCTCAAGGCTGCACAAAAGATAATAGGCGCTATCGTCTGAGAAGGCCAGCTCATTGCCCCTGCTATTGATGAGGCCGTATTTCGCCGTGAAGGTATCATACTCGTCATTTAGGAGTTTCTGCAGAGCGGAGACGGCTTCGTCCGAATAGCCTTCTATCTGCGCGTCTATGAGATTGCGGACACAGTCTCTCAGGCGGATAAGACCTCTGACACGCTGCTCAGCCGTCTTGTTCAGATCCACCTTAAACATCTCGGAGTCTTCACGGAAATAGACTGTATCATTTACCAAAGTGAAACTGTAGTTCCGCACATCCGGGTCGGCCGGGATACTTTCGCGCACCTCGTATTCCTGGTCGTACAGGCCCTCCTCCGCATGGGCAAAGCTGCCCTGAATGTTGGAAACCGCCTGCGTCAGAGCGGTTTTCAGGTCTTCCCCTTCCCTGGCGATACACGCCAGTTCAGGGCCGTGAGGGCCGGAGATTTCCTTCACCTCGCCCAAGATCATCTCGGGATTCTGAGCAAAATAAGCGTTGATCTCGGGGCCGTATGCTCCGGCTTCCCAATCATAACTGCGGTCCAGTTCTACCCACTCGGCCGTCTCCACTCTCGGAACTTCACGCTTTTGAAGGAAAATGATGTCCGAGGTGACATCCGTACCGGCGTTGGCCTTGAATGTGTTGTTGGGCAGACGAATGGCGCCCAGCAGGTCGGCACGCTGAGAAAGGTAACGGCGAAATTCCGTGCTTTGCTTATCCATGGTGCCGGAGCTGGTCACAAAGGCAATAACGCCGCCAGGCCGGACCTTATCCAAGGTCTTAGCAAAGAAATAATCGTGGATCTGGAGATTCAGCTTGTCGTAGCGCTTGTCGTTGACCTTGAAATTGCCGAACGGTACATTCCCTACGGCTACATCGAAGAAGTTGTCCGGAAGGCTGGTATCTTCATAGCCCTCAATGGCAATGTTATTTTTCTGATACAGCTGCCGGGCAATACGGCCGGACAGGGCGTCCTTTTCAATGCCGTAGACCTTGCTTTGGGACATGGAGGACGGCATTCTGCCGGAAAAGGAGCCGGTGCCGCAGCCGGGGTCCAGAATGTTGCCCTTGGAGAAGCCAAGGTTGCCCAGGACACTGTAAATGGCGTCTTCGACCTCTACCGGCGTATAAAAAGCGGTCAGGGTGCTTTCCCGGGCAGCTGTGTATTCGTCCTCGGTCAGGAGATCTTTCAGCTCCTTATACTCCGCGGACCAGCTGGACTTGTTGGGGTCGAAAGCATCTGCCAGGCCGCCCCAGCCGACATAACGGGCGAGTACCTCCTGCTCATCCCTGTTGGCCAAACGGGCGTCCGACTCCAGTTCCTTCAGAAGGCGGATGGCAGCTATATTATTCTGGAACCTAACCTTCGGGCCACCCAGAGCTACGGTGCGCTCCGGCGCACGGTAATTGATGCGGCCGTCCGGGTCAGGCTCGTCCTGCTCTGCCTGAACAGCGACAGGTTCCGGACGCGCGGGTTCAGCGGTGAAGTCGAAATCAAAGAGAGACGGCTCCGCAGCCGGACGTTGGGCAGCCTGAAGCTCCACATCTTCAGCAGGGGTCAGGGTGGCTTCTCCGCTGCGAAGGCGTTCACGGGCCATATCCATGACCATAATGTGGCCGGGATCGTCCGTGCCGTCCTTGACGGCGATAAGGCCGGCGTGAGCACCTTTATACGCAGGCTCTGTTACAGATGTGATAATACCGGCGCCATTGGCATCTTCATATCTGTCACCCACATGGAATGTGATCTCAGGCTCTTGTTCCGGCTGCGCAGGCACAGGTTCCCGGACAGCGGAAGGGTCAAAGGATTCTGCGCGGGACATGAGGGCAGCGAAATTGGTCTTTACCTCTTCCGGTACACGCTGCACGTTCGCAATAAACGGCTGAACCCATGCGGTCAGGAAGTTATAATAGTCCTTAATGCGGAGAGTATTCGTATCTACGCTGTCCGAGACCGTATAGTTCAAAATATATGCTTCCGCCTTGTCGTGCGCCTGCATATCCGATTCACTCAGAACCGGAAGCATAGCCCCATAGCGATACCGCTCAGAAGCATAGTGATCGATAAGATCAGCCAGAAGCACCTTGTCCGCCCTGCCCTGCTGGGACTGATCTGCACGAAGGGCTTCCGGATGGTCTATGACCGGTTCGCGGGAACGGTTGGGGTACAGAGCACTGCGGTCCAGCTCGTAGAGGCCGGCTTCGCGCACCAGCATATCATAGGCGTGCTCTTGAGCAGAGTCAGCAAAGGACGCAGGGCGCATACGCTCCAGGAAATCGTGGAGGACAGGGATAGCCTCATAAGGGTCTGCATCCTGCATAAGGTGCGCTACGGCGTCCGGGATGCGGCGGTCGAAGTAATCCTTCATAAGGACAGAGAGGTCTTCATACAGAGCCTGCTCACCGCCCTCGCGCCACTGAGAAAGGCGCACAATGTTGCCGAAGGTCTCCAGATCCGTATCCGAGTCGATATAGTCCTCGGCGCGGGTGAGAATGGAGCTGGTGGCAATGGCGCGGGTATGTACATTGTCCGGGCGCGGGAAGAAATGATGCACCGTATAGGCCGCGTAAATCAAGTTCCTGCGGTTCTCTGCGGCGTTATCCGAGACGCGGAGGTTGTACATGCGGTCCATGACGCAGGAGTTATAGTAATCACTGTGGATGTAAACATCGTCCGTGGTACGCCAGTTATTGAAGTGGTTCAGGAGATCTGCAAGGATCTGTTGGTCGCCCCTGTCTCCATACACCTCTACGTTGCGGCTCCAGCCGGGGATGAGGCGAGTGCTGCCGCCGCCCGCGATCTGGGCGGCCAACTGCTCCGTACTGCGTTCGGAAACAACGCCGTCTGACAGGGAGTAAAACTCCACCTTGCCGTTTTCTGCGCCAACCACCTCAAATTCATCGCCGCCAAAGGAAATGACATCCTTGGGAGCAAAGGTCACATGGGCGCCGCCTACGGAGACTGTCTCGCTCTTAAAGGGCTCGGGCTCGGTGGGCGACGGGGCGGGGGTTTCGCGCTCTTTCAGGATGGGCTGGCCGTCCTGGAAAGCGTATTCCTCATCGCCCTTTTCTGTATGCTTTACACCGCGGACCGGCGTATGTTCCTGCCATTTAAGGTTCTGGGACCAGGTGCGGAACATATCGTTGATGTCACGCTCCAGCTTGCGGTTGGGGCGGGTCAAGGCGTCGTCAGACGGATCGTAGACGCGCTGATATACGCCCATATCGCTCTGCTCATACGACAGAGGACGAAGCAGCTTATGCTCGTCATCCACATGGAACACGATTTCCGGGTCGTACATGCTGTCGCCGTTCTGCACGAAAGTATGTGCCATGGCGATCTGATCCTCGCTGATGCGCTCGATGTACAGTGGCTCATAGGTGTCGGACTCGAAGCGGACATAGTCCAATGTGCCGTTCACGATGTACGGCGCATACTCAGAGAGGAACGTATAGTTGCGCTGAGCGGCATTGCTGCTCCTATCTCCTGTAATGTTAGTTGCCTTTACAGTATTTGCGTCCTCTTCTGCAAGGATTTCTTCCGGAATGGGCTGTGCAGGCTCGGTGTAAAGTGAATCCACTTTATCCTTGTTGGCATTGTTCAGAAGAAGCGTCTGAAGAGTGGCAGCGGGGAGATCCTGTGTAAAGAGAGGATGCTCCACATCCTGGAGCTGGACGGTGTCCACCGTTGCGTCCATTACAAGGTAACGGGCGCCGGTGGCAAGGGTAAGCACTTGACCCTTCTCAAAGGACACGGCAGAAGGTGCCTCCGGAGGCTCCCCTACAGCGATGGGGGACAGGGGTTCGCGGGATAGGGGCTGAGAAGTCTGCACCTCTTCCCTATCCAATTCCTCATCCGTAGGAAAGCTGGTGATGATACCGGCATCTGTGGCGGAGCCAAGCTCCTGAGCGGCATGCTCCACATTTTCAAGGTCTCGGACCAGAAGGGCCAGTTCAGCCAGAGCGTCCGGGTTGCTCTTTACTTCAGAGCGGTCGAGAAGAGGTGCCAAATACTCTGTCAGCTGCTGGCGGGCTGTCTCGCTGTTTTCATGGACAAAAGCACGAATCATCTCCTGGAGCTGATTGCGGTAAGATTTTGGTGCGTAGGTGTTTGCGAAAGAACGAATGGAATCACCCAGCTGTTGACGCTTCTCCAGATTCTCGCGCTCGCGGAGATAGCCGGGATAAGCGGCCTGCTCCTCTGCCGTGAGATATTGAACGGCATCTACCAGTTCCTTGATGCGATTGCGCACGACTGCCCATGTGAAAAGCTGCTCGTGAGCATTCCTGGGCTTTTTGACATGGAGACCGGCGTTATCAGAGTGAATATAGCCCTCTGTACCGTCTGCAAAGGTGTAATCGGCACCGAAAATGCCGTATTCGGCGAGGATAAAGTTCTGGAGATTTGGCGCCGCGGTCTCTATGGCGTGCTGAATACGGAATTTGCCGTTTTCGATGAGGGTGCCAAGGTCTGACAGAACGGAGGCAAGCTCCGTGGCTGTAAGATTCGTTATGCGTACACTGTCTCCGGAAGGATCAGCTCCTCCGCCTGGATGCGGATTTGTTCCATGTGCCGTGTCCAGGCCAAACTGTCGTTGGCTTTCTCCGGCGCGGGGTTGGTCAGAAGAAGACCTGATTTCATCTTCTCCAGCTGCTTGAGAGTCTCCTGCTCCGTCTGATGCAGGGAGTTCATCAGTTCGCCGGTGATCAGAAGCTCCGTGTACAGGTTCGGGCGGTGTTCCTGCAGAAATTTCTTGCGCATACGGCCGTACTTGCCCAGCGGGGTCGATTGAGGGGTCGTTACGTTTGGAATCAGATATTCCCCTGCTTTCAGATATGTTATGCTCATGCGCATCTTCCTTTCTCTGCTCTTTATCGATGCGGGCGACCTCCAATGCGATCTCCCTTAATATCAGCTTGCTCATATGCTGTACGGTATTGCCCAAAATGCTCATGGCAGCATAGCTGTCAAAATAGGCGATACCGCCAAAGCCGGGGACATTCGGCTCTATGCCGCAGCGATACGACACAATAGCGTCTACACTGTTTACCACCATAGAGCGGAAGGTGCGCTCGGCAACAGAGGGTTCAAGCTCCTGCAAGCGGCAATTTCCCCGGGCGGCCTCGAAGTCCGGGAGGGCTGTTTCAATCTCATCCTCCAGAAGCTTATATGTGACCCTATGGATAAACTGGCCGAAATCCAGACCGTTTATCTCCGGCTCGTCCAAAAGAAAACTGTCTGTCAGGGCGGTACGAACATAGTCCTGCTTCGCTTCTGTCATCTCCCAGGGTGTAAGCTGTTCATGCTCCTTGCTCCATGTGTCACGGCAATCAAAGACATGACGGAGCGCTAACTGATCTGCGCTGTCGTCAATAAGCGCAATGCCCTTGGCGCCCTTACGGATCCGGCGATCAAAGCGCTTATGCCATTCGTCAAAAGAATAGCAGGCGGTAGCATCCGGGCGCTGAGCATAGATCAGAAGCTGATTGGGGAAGCTGAAACGAAAATTCCACGCTGCGGAGCGGAGAAATGCAGGCCATTCGCCGTCTGTAAGCGCACGGCAAGCCGCCTGGGGCATATCGTAAATGCTGTTTACATTCTCCATGATGTGAGTTCCTTTCCGTTGAGAAATATCTTCACTTATATATATACCGCAAAAGATATAATTTTCCCAAAAAAATGCTCAAATGATTCCATAAAACAGGCGGGCTGATTTTTTCAGCCCGCCCGGAAGATCCGCTAATAATCAGTGGGATAAGATTCAATGACATTTACGCCAATACGCTGGCGTTCCTCCTCCGCAAGGCAGGAAATGGTGCGGAATACATCCTGTGGCTGGAGAATATCCCGTAAAACAATGCGAGGCGTAGAAATATCGCTGGTCATGAGCACAACATCGCCCAAACCAAACAAACGCTGGAACGGACCTCGATTCATCTTCAGATCACGGATGCGATATAAACGAAGCTCATCGTGATGACAGAATATAAAGCCCCGGTCAATAGTGATGCGATCCGGGTATAATGAGTATCGCGTAAATGAAAGAGGAAGCCCGAAAAAAGGACGCTTCTTATCAGACCACATGGGGGTCTCCAAAGCAACTTGGTCCAAAAATCTATTTTTGTTCTTCATTTTGTTCTACACCTCCGTATTCGGAAAACATGTCGAATTGAAGTGCTTCCAGGTTTTCCGCATATTCGTCTACCTTAGCTTCGTCATCCGGGATATGGATGTCTTCCATTTCATAATCATTTAATGCGGCTTCCTGCTCAGCTCTCTGTTCGGGGGTCAGATCAGATAGCGGGACATCCAGATGCGGGATCGTGTTGCTCAAAGGTTCGCTCTCAAAGCAAGGACGGCCTTTGGCCGAAACCTTCTGCGGAGGCCTGGAATGTAAACGGTGCTCTCTCTGCGCCGTCATGGTGTCGGCGATCTGCGCCTCCTCATATAGGCGAATACCCTTATTCGGTTCGGTCTGCTCCACATAGTTGACACCGGTTTGGACCATTTTCTTGACATCGAACTTGAATTCATCCTTGGCGTCACCGGATAGTTTATAGTTTGGGTGGCTCTCCAGATTGAATTTTTCAGAGAAGAAAGGATACAGACCGCGGATAAACAGAATGCAGTTGATGTTATCCATATTGGACAGCTCGTCCTGCGTCATAAGCTCACGGCCATCTTTATTGTAGGACAGGCTGTAGCTGCCCTGCCGGCCGTGGCTGCGGGAGGTGTTGATGCTGCGGATGGTTTCCTTGCCCAGCTTGCCGCTGATGTATTTCAGCGTCGTTTCATCCGAGCCGCCAAGGAATAAAAGACTATCGCAGTTACCTACGATAACCTCCCATTCGTCCTTATACATGGCCTTCAGCTGAGAAAGGGCCTGGATGATGATGGTACAGGAGATCTCATACTTACGCATGGTGGCCAGCTTCTTGTCAAATTCCGGGATGGTACCGATATTGGCAAACTCATCCAGAAGGAACCGGACATGGATCGGCAGGCGCATGCCCTTACACTGGGTCTCTGCGTGATAGTACAGCGTTTCAAAAAGCTGGGTATACATCAGAGCCACCAGGTAGTTGAAGGTGCTGTCCACCACAGGAGTGGTACAGAAGAGGGCGACCTTCTTGTCACCGATGCTGCCGAGATCGATGTTATCCGTGTTGGTCAGGTTTTTGATAGCCGAGAGGTTGAAGGTCTGCAGACGGGTTTGACAGGAAATGAGGATGGACTGTGCCGTCTTACCGCCACCGGCAGACTTGAAAACCGCATAGGAGAGAACGCCGATATGCTCCGGATCCTTGGCTTTCAGGTCATTAAACATAATGTCCAGCGTGGAATCCACGTTCTCTTGACCTTCAATGGCGCTGGCACAGCGCAGCAGCTTCATAACGCTGGAGAAGTTCCGGTCTTCCGGATTGCATTCGCTCTGTAGATAGAAGCAGCAGGCCTGCAACAAAGCTGTTTCCGCCTTTTCCCAGAAGGGGTCGGACGGGGTGCTGCCCTTGGGCGTGGTGTTTTTGATGAGGGCGTTGATCATGGTCAGGATGCCCTCTTCGTTACGGACATAATGGAAGGGGTTATAGGTATTGGAGTGGTCCATCTGGACCAGGTTGAAGACACGGATCTCATAGCCCATATTCTTCAGATAGCCGCCCATGGTTTCCAGAAGCTCGCCGGAGGGGTCGGTTATAACATAGGAGCAGTTGGCCTGCAGCATATTGGGCTTGACCACGAAACGGGATTTACCGGTACCGGAGCCACCGATGACCAGCACGTTATTGTTGCGCCGGGTCTTACGGGTGTCCATGCTCATGTAGATGTCATTGGAGAAAATCATGTTTTTGCTCTTCGGTGCGCGGTCCAAAACACCAAAGCTCCGGCTCAGGCTTTTCCAGATCTTCTTGAAAACCCAACCGAGCAAAGGGATCTTGCAGAGGAGGTCTACCAGCTTTTGGATCAGCTTAGGGGCTTTCAAGGTCATTTCCGCATAATGCTGATTGTATTCCTTGATGTCCTCATTCCATTTTGCGGAGCCCTTTTCAACGGCGGGACGCAGATCTCTGCGTCGAAGATATTCCGTATAAAGCAGAAGAGCCGGAATAAGACCAACAAGCAGCGCAGGACGAATGGCATTAAAGTCTACGGGAAAAATGTCCAGAGGACTGTGGGTCATGTGATCCAGACCGTCCAGAAGGGCGTAAATACCTTCTTGCGTGGATTTAGATACGTGACATGCAAGAAAAATAACGAAAAGATAGATCAGGATCTCTGCAATGATGTAATTGCGGCGCTGTTTCTTGCGATTAACTGGTTTCTTTGCCATGGGAGCTGCCCTCCTCGTTTCCATCTCCCTGTGATATGGGAGCCTGCTGCCGTAATGATCGTGTAAGTTCGGTTATGCTAAGACTCTTGGGCGCCGTAGGCGGGGATGGCTGCGGCTGCCAGAGAATGAGCCATTGAGGATGGAGCTTGAGAAGATCACGCAGCATGGCGCGGTCTGTCTTGCTGCGGACAGGGTCCGTGAAGGGCTTGCCCTCCCCTTCCGCTATACTCAGGTATATGGGCTGTCCTTCCGATGGGAGGGTGTTCTCGATGTCCTTTACATCGATGAGGAGCCAGGCAAGGCCCAGGGGCTCACTTTCCTTGTCTTTCCAGTTGCACCGAGTACAGGTTGTCCGACCATAGTAAGCATTAAATTCGGCTACAGCGCCACATTTCGGACAAATCTTCATGATGGATCACGCCTTTCGTGGTGATGTTTGGTGGATGAGGATGTTACAGGTCATGAGAGGGAGCGTCTTTCTGCCTGCCGGCGCCGGAGGGCTGCTTTGCAGCCTGCTCCGCGGCCGTATGGATCTGAGAATCCAGGCTGTCCTTCTCTCGGACCAGCTTTACCAGGACCCGATAATGCAGACACTGGATGTTGTAGCCGCCTGCGTAAATGGTCTCTACATTGGCCTTGCCCTGCTCACCGACCACATGTCCGTTCAGGGAGCCGTTCTCGCCCACGGTGAGGCCGGAGACGTCCGTAAGGACGCCCACAGCGTTGACACAACGGTAGTAGAGGTCCAGACGCTTGCTGCGGACCTCGTCCGAGAGCATCTTGTCCAGATACTGGTCAAAACGGGGGGTTCCCGGCAGACCCTCCAGCCTCAGACGGCGGACATCCTGGGAGAAGCGCATTTTGAGGGCCTTATTGTAGGAAGCGTAATCCAGGCCGGCCGCCTTTTCATCTGCAGAGATATCTTTCCAATGAAGGAATTCTTGAGGTTCATATTTGGCACGAATAGCGGCCTTCTTTTCTTCGGCATCGCGTTCAAAGGCGGCCAGGGCGATTACCGCGTCACCATAATAAGACGTAGCCTTTTCCTTCCACTGGGCAAGAAAGTCCTCCAAAGCAGGAATGTGAGGAATATCATTGCGCTTCTCTTCTGCTGCTCTCTTCTCACGGTAGCCGGAGAGCTTTTCCTCAAGCTCGGCCAGCTTCTTTTCATTGCGCTCTATGTCCTCTATGTTGTGAGAGAGGTCGCATAGGTCCCAATACAGGTCGTGTTGCCCGCTGCGGGCCGCTCTATCGCGTTCTGCGGAGAGTTGAGTGATGTCTACCCCTTGGGCTTTAAGCGCCACAGAGCGCTTCTCACGCTGCTTCTCGTAGCGTTCCAGGGTGCGTTTGGTCTTCTCGATGCTCGCTTTGGTGTTTTGGATGCGGAGGTCTAAAGTCGTAGGGTCCATGATGGGGCTCCTTTCAGCGTTCAGGAGTTTTCTGGGGCTGTTGCGAATCGCCCTTTGCAATGCCCTCAAAGGTCTTCTGCGCGGTGGCAATGATGTCGGACAGATCCGGTCGGAGTTTACCGTCCCGGGCTTTCTGAATCCATTCCTTACCGGTTTGACCGTCATGGAAAGCTGCCCTGCCGACAAAGCGGCGTTGAAAGTCTAAATCGTGAGGCGCAAGTTTTTTTACCTGGGAGAAGAAGCCGCCCCATGCATAGGAATAGGCACTCTGAAATTCGGTAATGGGAATATTCATAATGCAGTCGCACATATCTGCTGTGGGCTGAAGCGAGAAGAAGCCGTTGTCGGAGCAGAGCCGAGACGCGAAAACCGTCTCACGGTCCGCTTCATCCCAGCCGACTGCCTCTACTTCGAGGAAGAGGTCAAAGTCCTTTTCCTCCGCCGTAAGGCTTTGTATGGCATTCATCTGGGCGAGATAGTCCTCGCTTGCGTAGGCAATGTCAAACTCGGTGGATTCTTCAGAAGAGGCGGGATACTGCGTGTGGCCTGCCGTGGAGCAGACAGCCAAGCCGAAGACCGCGTCCTTGAAGTAAAGCCGGGACTCGAACTGGTAATGATGCGCATTGACGTGGGACTCTGCGAGACCCGGCTCGACAGAATCATAAACGGCGGGCGGTATTACGGTGTCGTCCCAGCGGTCCTTCCTCGCAAGGAAGTTGGAGACAAGCTCCTCAACGGAAAGATCCACATCGGCCTCGGCGTCCGTGGGCTCGAAGCCGCTTTCATACAGCTCAAACCAGCAGGTGTCCTCTTCCGGGTCGAAGCGGACAAAGCGCTTTTCGGGAAGGCCTACCTGACTGGGAATGAAATTATCCCCGTCGCGGCAATCCAGAATGGCCTTAATTTGAGCGTCTGTCAGCAGACCGCGGACGATGCACTCATTCTGTATCTTATAGTTGCTGGCGTCGCGGTAAAGGTAAGAGATCTTCGTATTCATAGGATGACCCTCCTAATCGGTAGCCTGCTTGTCTCGAAAAAAACTCGCATGCTTCCCTGCTTAAAGGAAGATACTGTCGTCTGCTTTCTCTGCAGGCTTCTGCTCTGCGGCCTTCGCCGGCTCTTTGCGCTCCGGTGCGGGGCCGGATTGAACGTTGCGCTTCTGCTCGGCCTGAGCGATGATAAAGTCCACGCTCTTGGTGTCCAGCTTGACATCTTCCATCTCGTAGTGATCCTGGCCGTAGAAGTTGGCCTTTACGAAATGGTCAAACTCGCGGGCACGAGCCTCACGCTCGTCTGTATCCATAATGAACTCATAGCCGGAAAATTCAGAATACGAAATAGAGGGATCTGCCACGCCCCACGGAGTATTGCCCTCGTTGTCAATGGCATACTTCATGGCAATAAGGTTCGCAAAGCTGTTGGCTTTGTTCATCTCAACCTCGTCCTCGTAATCTGGGACGTGAAGGTCCATGGTGGGGAAATCGGTCAGATCTTCAAAGGTCATGCCTTCCGTGAAATCATCTACGTCCAGAACCATGGGGTTGCGTAGGCCTTCACAGGCGGCCATGACCTTCGTTTCAAAATCAGGGGTGAGTGCCCGATCATAGGTGGCTACCGGTTGACCGGCCTTATAAAGCGTGTAATCAGCGGAGGTCAGGCGAATGAAGTTTGAAGGATTGTGACGGGAAACGATATACAGCTCACGCTCCGCCTCTTCGATGCACATATGGATCTTATTGTGGCCCTCCAGGTGGTACTCCACCTGTTTGCGGTACTTGGCTCCGTTGGCGCCGGTAAGGTCCCAGCTCATATAGCCAAGAGCCTTGTTGGCCTTGGCACGATCCTTTTGGTCATAGACCACAAGATTTTTCTCACCACGATTCAGAACCGTGAATAAAAGATTCTGCTGGCGGGCATAATGCCTAAAGAGCGCCAGTTCTACTGCATCCAGACCGTTGATCGTGCGGACATCATCCGGCGCCATGTTGGAGAAATAGAGGTCGGGCTGCAGCTCCTGCACCTGACCGCGGTGGGCGTATAGAGCCGTTATGGCAGCGTCCACCTCTTTCTGATCACGATCCAAATATACATACATCATGGTGTTGTCGCTCTTGCAGGACATCTTGGCAAATACGATCTGCTGCTTTCGCAGAAGCTCGTCAAAATCCTTTACGTCACTGTTTGCGACGCGGGTGGTGTGAGATTTCATGCCCAGATGATAGATCAGCTCATTCATGGACGGGATGGTGATCTCACCCTTTAATTTGCGGAGCTGCTCGATCCGATTCTTTTCCTTGCGGTTTTTCAGAAGTTGATTGACAGCAGACTCAGTCATGGCGCCGATTCCGTGGGCCGCCTGTTCACCGACAGTCAGCGCAGCGCCTGCGGCGCGGGGAGTCTGGTCTAACAGAAGGTCAGCGACCTTCTCCGGAATGTCCTCGGTATAAGCCATAATAGTTCCTCCTTTATTTTCTGATTTGTCCGTTCGAATTTATTGAAAATATTATACCTCAACTGAAAGCTATTTGCAACTATTATTTCTAAAAGGAAATAATAAAACCATAAAAAAAGGCCGTTACGGTTTTATACTGTTGGTGAGTCCGCCAAAATTGCGGCTAAGGAAATCAACAAAACTTTGGCTTGGAGCTAAAGAAAGGAGCTGGAAAGAATGAAAATATACTATGAGGGCGACAACAGCAATACAAAGGCCTATGGGAAGCTTTTTCAGCTTCTCGGACCTGTCATCAAGAGGACAGAGCAGAAAACCGTCCTTGTCCTTCTGAATGCCCATAAAGAGCTGCAGAAGATCTACCAACCAGCCGACAAGAAAAAAACCACAGGTAAAAAGATACACGATGCCTGTCAGCCAGCGTCCCATAGCAAAGCGATGCGCACCAAATACGCCGCCATACAGGCACAGACGAAAAATGCGCTCAGGATCACGCTCCGAAGCACGGCGGAAAGACTCTCCGCGCAAAAGATACAATGTGCCGGCTGCGTCCCGGTAGTACCCCCGCTGAACAGCGTCCGTCCGCACCAGCTTCTCCTTCATACGCTCCAGGGCGGCTTCTGTATAGACCGGCTGCGACTGATATATTTTCTCGTATATCTCTTCCAAGAGAGTGTCCTCATCGCTTGGATCAGAAAATGATCCGCTGTATGGTTCGTAGTGGCCGAGATCATCAGCGTACATGTATACCCGGGCAGCGCCCAACAATTCCCGCAAATGCGGGTATAACGTCTTCGCATTTGTCCACTCCGGCAAAATGGCGTATACGGTTCCGGGGCCCAGATATACAGAACGTATACTTCCTGCGCGAGTGGCAATATTACTCAGCAAAAAGCCGCCTTGATCCAAAACCTCAACGCAACAGCCCATATAGTCCATATAAATGCCTCCCTTCCTGGTTTATGAAAATTCGTTCGCAAACTTGTCAAGAACACTATAGCGGAAAACGCCAGCATTTGACAAGCCCTAATTTTCAGAATGACGAAATATCTTTACTGCGAATCAGTAAAACCAACTGCCTGTATTCATGCTGCTGATACCCCCTCTAAAATTTATTTCGGATGTAAACCGATACTGGAGCAAAAAGTAAAAATCCTTTGTTTTCAAGGGTTTTCAGCCTTTAACGGATGTAAACCGATACTAACTATTACAGAAGAGAGAGAGGGACGGAGAGAGAGTTATACAGGGGCTGAATATTTATGCGGGCAGAGCTATAAAAAGATGCCAGGCAATGATGCTGGCGAGAGAGCGCTCCCTGATACTGACGAATGGTGGTAGATATTTTGCAAGAGAGAGATAAATGTCTTGCAAAATAATGGGTTTCTAATCAGGTATAATGCTTGTTTTATTTCTCTTGGGATATAATGAGGGTGCATGAGATGGAAGGACCATGTGGATTGAGAACCATGTGCCAAAGCTTCATGGTAAGGGATGGGGATGACGTCAGCCAGGCTCCTCTCCTCCCCTGCTGCTGGAGGAGAGCTCCGGAACTCTGAGCTATGTTTGTATCCGTGGGGGTACTATGGGTGTGTGACCTTGTATGCAGACAGAGAGTGTGTGCAGTTTGTAGGTGTGTGGTATGCATACATACATGACATATGCATACCACAATCCCTTAGAGGAGAAGGGGCAAGGGTGTTTACCTGTCCTTCTCTTTTTCTTCTTGGGTGGGGGCGATCTGCTCCCTCTTCCCTTCCGCGCCCTGGATCTGAGCGGTCAGGTCTTTCTTGCGGGGGATGGACCGGAGTTCGTCGTCGTAGACGCTGAGGATTTCTCCGTCCGGGAACTTGACACGCCACATCATCTCACCGATGGCCAGGGGCTCGTATTCCAGCTTGGGTTCTACCTGCTCCAGAACGGTACAGGTCTTGTCGTTGAAGTAGTTGGCTGGCTTTGGCAAGTCTGTGGCGTCTGTTTGGAAGGTAAACGTGCGGCCCACGCGCTGCTGCTCGGGGTCCTTCTCGACGGTCAGGGTGAAGGTGACGCCGTCATGGGCGGTGAAGGTGTAGCTGCCGTCCAGGGTGTCTCTCTGCATGAGCATGGGCTCGGCGTAGGGTTCGCCCTTGTGCATGAGTTCCAGCTGGAGTTGGCTGCGGCCCTCCAGGATCAGGACGGTGAGGATGGCTTCGATGTCCTTTGTAAAGTCGAACCAGACCTGCGGGTCGTCTCCGATGGCGCCGTACTGGTCTGCGATCTCATTCATGTTGTGGGTCAGGCAGTAGTTCAGCATGTCCACCTTCTCAGGCGGCAGCTTCAGGACGCCCTCTGTGACCAGGGGTTCGTGCTCCGGCTGGGACGTCGGGTCGTCCTGGGCGAAGGACCAGCTGTCTACATACATGCCGCTGTCGTGAAGCCATTTCAGCTCCCGGGAGATGGCGTCTCCCAGGGACGCCTCATCGGCCATGTGCTCGGCCAGGGTCTCTTTGTTGATGGACAGGACCACGTGGATCTTGTCGGTGCCGGCCTCGCGCTCGGCTTCACTCTGCCGGTAAAGGTCCTGGCGGAGATGCCCAAAGCTTTCGGCTGTAGCGAGGAGGTCTGCCTTGTCCTCCTTGTCCATGGTGTATTTTGCTTCCTCCAGCTTATCGTCCTGGGCATCCACGAGGGCTTCTAGGAGTGTGCTCATCTGGTCTTCTGTCAGGTTGATATACATAGGCTGTGTGCCTCCTTTACTTTTCGAGGTCGTTCCTGGTCGGGGTTGTGGGCGGCTGCGTGCCTGCCCTCTCCCCTGCTGCCTTCATCTGAGACTCCAGGTCCGGCTTGCGCTGCTCCTGACGCTGAAGACATGTCTGGAGTGCTATCTCAAAGGCGGCTGCCTCGCGGTCGCTGGAAATGAAGTCCTGCCGGGCCTTGACAAAATCCTGGACCAGGCTCTTATACCAGGGGTCTGACTTTTTCTTGTTATCGAAAACATTACTGGCAGATGTTTCCTCGCTGGTAATGAAAGCATTATTATAGAGCCGATCATAGGCGGCGTTGAACTCCTTCAGAAGCATGTCCATATCCGGACGGTTCTCCTTGATAGGATACGTGACGCCCTCCGGCGTGATGCACTCATGGCAAACGCTCCAAAATGCGTCTCCGTCCTTATAAAGCGGGAGAACCTTGTCCTGGAATTGCTTTTCAGTATAGATGCTGGAACAGTTCACGAGACCGGGTGTTTTGTCCGGGTGTTCACGGCGGAACAGCGCCACCGCCTGATTGCGATCCGCGGCGTGGACTTCGGTCCAGCCGCCCTGGAATGGGAAATTCTTATCCGTGCCGTAGGTGAAGTAAAAGGTTTCCATCTTGGGGTACAGCTCCTTATCCAGGAGCGCATAGCCAAGAGCCTGCAGCACTGTGGCTGCTTCGTCCTGCTCGATGCCGTTGTCCACGAGGATCTGCTCGGCCTTCTTGATAGACGTGTTGGGGATGCCTGCCGTCTTGTCCGGGCTGTAGATCAGGTCCAGCGTGTCATAGCAATAGTACACGCCATCAATGATGACATTTTCCTCCGGGGACCAACGCTCATCGTTAGCATCGTTGATGATCTCGCCTCCGGCGCACTCGATGGCCTCATCCAGCGTCATGCTGTGATTGGATACGATCTCGCAGATCGTGGTGTTGGTGGCAGTGTCGATAAGCTTCTTCATGATATTTCCCTTTCTGCCGCTGTGCGGCTGCACTGTTTTTTTGATCTGTCGTCCCATTCCGAGCAGGTGATCTCGCCCCTGCTCTCCATCCAGCCGGCCAGATGGGAAAGACGCATGGTGATCTCGTCCGGCTCCGGCTCCCTGCCCTGCTCCAGCTCCTTCAGGTATTCCTCAATGTAGGAGATATCGTTGGGGTCGAAAGCGCAACCGATAATCAGGGTGTCGTCGTCCCAGACGCCGTAGGTCTCGCCCTCGTATTTCTCCAGAAGCTCGGCCCAGCCCTGCTGCATCTTCTCTGCGGTGTTGTAAAGATGCGTCTCTGTTGCAATGTCAGAAGAAGGGTTTCTGTAATATTCCTCCCTGCAGGGCGTGTCCTCGTAGATGTAGATTTTATACATAGAAAGAAGCTCCTTTCTGTTTGGTAGATGGGAAGAAGGAAATCAGCGCTCAATATCCGGACCGGACTTGTCGGCAGCAGGCTTGGGCGTGCGGGACTGTGCCCCGCTGATCTGCGCGTCCAGCGCCGGCTTCTCCGGAGACAGCTCGTGACGGACAAACTCTTCGCAGAAGACACGGAAATCCTTTGCCTCGCAGGTGCGGCCCTGCTCCTTCAGGTCGGTGAGCCCGCTGCCGACGGCTTTTGCGAAGTCGGCGTTGTGCATAATGCGCGTGGCCAAACTCTCCGCCACGTCGATGTCCATGGGCTGACGGTGCTTCATAGCGTCTGCATAGATGCAGTCCACCAAAAGATCCTGCATACCTTCCGGATACTCCACACGGGCGACAGCGCCGCAGTTGATGAAGAAGTCGGGTTTTTCGGACAGGAAGTCGCTCAGATAGTATGAGATGTCGGCGTAGGCAAACTTTAAGTGATCCGGGCGCAAAGTTCTGTTGTTTGCCCACCATGAATCCATGATGATGGTGGCGTAGAACTTATCGTCATTGATGAGGGCGTCTGCCGCCTTTTCAGCGTCGATGTGGCCGTAGTGGTTCCTCTCTGCATATACCTCAACGATGTTCGTCAGGATGTCACGGAAATTGTCGGGATAGGTATGGATCTTCTGATAGTCCTTCGTCTGGAGCATCTCCTGAAGCTGCTCCCTGGACAGCACGTTCTCTTCGAGGATGTAGTATTCCACGAAGCCCTCGCCATCTATATACTCCGTGACGAAATGGTTCGGGTTATCGAAATCTCCGCCGTCAGATTTGGCGATGAAGCCGTACTCGTCCTTCTCTACCTTGGCGGCCAGCAGCTTCTGAAGCATTTTCTCGTCCTCACTGACGGCCAGAACGGTGAAGGAACGAATGCCGTCGTCATTCTCGTACTCCTCGCACAGCATGAGCATTTTGGGCTGCTCCGCCTGCGCGGGAGACTCCTTGGCGGAGTCGAAGGAAACCATGACATCGTGGCCGGCGTAGATCTGCGTCAGCTCGTCCTTGGTGTAGTCCAGCTCGGAAAAGAGCCAGTCGTCTGCGTCCTTCCAGTCGGAGAATTGGGGCTGTGCTTCTTTGCGCAGCAGCTCTATGGTCTGGAAGAGCAGTTCCTTAGTATGGTCGTCAAAACGGGGTGTGGTACTCATGATGTAGCCTCCTTTTAGTGTTCGGGACTGGTGCGGGACGGTGCGGGCGCTGCAGGGGACGGGAAAACCTGCCGGGCAGCAGCGTGGGAGATCTGATCGAAAAGAGATTCCTTCTGTCCCGGCTGCAGGCACTGACGGATCTTTTCAGGGTCACTGGCGAGCACACTGATCTCCGGGTCCATGCCATGGACCTTCTGGAGAATGACAGGCAGCAGCATGGGGTCTACGCCAATGGACTTGAAGTCCTGCAGAAAAGCGGAAAGCTTAGCCAGCTTTGCCGTCTCTATGGCGGCATTATGGGCGGCCACAGCTGCGTCCTCCTCCTTGCGAAGCTCCTCAATGCTGTACTTACCGTCTGCGATATCCTCGCAGAATTGCTGGGCGTCCTCCTTGTTCTCAAAACGATGGGTGCGGTGCAGTCGGACAAAATTGGAGACACGGCCTTCTGCATCCCGGCGTTCTACGCTCACCGTCCATGGCTGGATGGCTTTCTCACCGTCCAGGTAGAATTCATAATCGACCTTGAAGTAAAAGCCGTTTTTCCGGCCGAGGCCGCTGGAGCTGAATTTCATGGTCTCCCCTCCCCTGCTCAGCGGCCCTGCTCATGGCTGGGCTGCGTCTTATTGTCCGCCTGGTTTGCCTGTCTTGCGTTGGCACCGGCGATCTGATCGCTCAGAGACGGTGCCTTTTCGGGAATTTTCCAGCTGGCGCCGGCTCTCCAATCAACTTCGTTAAGATTGCCAATGTCAATTTCCCCAAACTTCTGTTCAGCGATCTTCCGGGCTTCTTCCTCGTTCTTGGCTTCGATTTCAAAATCGCAAGAACCTTCAAAGTTAATAACCACATTAAACATTGCCATTTCTTATCCTCCCCTGCTTAGCGGCTCTGCTCGTGGCTGGGCTGCGTCTTATTGTCCGTCTGGCTCGCCTGCCGGACGCTGGCGCCGGCGATTTGATCGCTCAGAGACGGCTTCTTTTTCAGAATGGCCAAAAGCTCGGACTCGGTATAGTCCTTGCCGGGCTCCAGGTCCGCCGCGGAGATCTTTGGCTGCACCGCACGGGATTTGCCGGCTTGTTCCTCAATGGCGCTATGGATGTTCGCCTTATCAGGCGCCATGTGCTCATCGTAGAGGTTAGACACGATGCTATCCAGGACACCGTCCTTGTTGGCGAGGATGTCGTCCGGAGTCATGCCGTAGGGATAGACCTGCGCCGTGGAGGCCTCCGCTTTAATGTAGTCACAGACCTCCTGACGGATCTTGTCGCGCAGCTCGGGAAAGTCGTTATTCTCAAAGAAGGCGTCGATATCGAAATCGCCTTCGTCAGGCTCGTAGGCGGCGTTCGCCATTATGTCGATGAGGTCATCGCACCAGTCGCCCAGCTCGTCCGCAAAGATGTCCTTGCGGATGTCCTGGCCGTTTGTCTCATAGAAATCCCAGATGGATTCAATCTCCGAGGTGCCTTCGTAGAACTTCATGCCGTATACATCGCCACGAAGATAGGCATCGTACTGCGCCACTTCGCCGCGCAGACATTCCAGCGCACGGTCGTGCCAGGTTTCCTCTGTGACATTCAAAATGTTGGGGTTGTAGGTGGCGATGGGTTTCATGTTGAAGGTCAGATCATCGTTGTAGCCGGCGAGAGCGTACAGCTTATTGTCCTTCTTGTAGAGGCCGGCGCCCATGGCGTTTTCCAGTGTCTCACGTAGACCGCTGTACTTGGCGACATCCGGGCCGTTAAGATTTGTGATTTCATCAAGATCCTTCACCTTCTGGTAGCCCTGGGCAATGAGTGCATCCTGGGCGGGATCGCGTTCGCTCTTGCGCTTGAGCTTAATAGGCTGCGCACGGCGCCCTTCAATGGCTTGGGCAATTCGAACTTCATCTCCGGCCATGCCCAGCTCCTTCATGGCGGTATCCTTGTCCATGTAGATGAAGCCGACACAGCCGCTGTCCCAACGGTCTCCAAAATCGTTGGTGGACATAGCGAGACCGCTGTGGTCGTAGAGGTAGAGCGGAAGGATGGCGACCTTGTCCTTGCAGAGGCCGATAAGTTCGGGAGTGTACATTTCTTGCAGGACATCTGTGATCTCACCCTGCTCTTCTTCCCACAGGTGCTTGGAAATGGCGGCAGAATCGCTGAAGTCCGCGGGGAACCAGAAACCATCCATATCTGCCCACTTATCCTTGTCGTATATACCCCGGCTCTGCAGCTGATACCTCTCCCCTTCCGGGACCAGACGAAGATCCTTTGTATGTCCATCTTTGATATACTGCAGCAGCTCGGACCAGCTGGTGTTCACCAATGCCAGATCCTGCGCAAAGTCGATGGGATCATCCCAATTGTGCTTATCGCCGAGGTTATACCGGCTATGCCAGCAGACCATATTGCCGAGGTTTTCCTGATAGTAAGAATCCCGGGGGTTATCGGGTGAGGTGTCCTGCAGAATGACGGCTGTCTTAATGCCATTAGATGCAACGTACATGATTTTTACCTCCTTTTTTGTAGGTATGTATAATGTGTATGTGTTGTGTGTGCATTGTGAGTGTGTAAGGCTGGGGCCCTTGCAGGCCGTAGACGTAGAATATCAGCCCCGGGCAGGATCCTGACGGGAAGGCGTGGTGCCGGTGTCCGGCGTCTGTTCCTTCCTGCTCTCAGCGTTTTGGATAATGCTACTCAGGTCGGGCTTGCCGAGGGGCGGTAGGCCCTCCTGTTGACGAATACCGTTGACAAATTCCTCTAAATCACATCCGGCTACATTCTGGCAGTAGGACTCCATCTTGGAGATAAGAACCTTCCGTTCATCCGGAGAAAGATCCAGTGTGAATTCGTGCTGTACCTCCGGGGAACCTTCCTCGCTGCCGGGCAGGTAATACGTACCGTCCACGCGGATCTCCTTCGTAGTGGGAGCATAGAGGGCATAGAAGTTGATGTTGTCCATGCTGTCCTTCTGCTCGGATGTCAGGTTCAGTTGATCCTTCAGTCGCGTTACCAAAGGCTCGGTTGCCCAGAGATAGCCGTCTACCAGACTGCAGGCGTCGTCGTTGATCTGGAGGTCGTCATCGAATATGAACATATCCTGATCTCCCCTGCCGATGACACCGTTGCGGTCAATGGACATGATAGGCTCGCCATGCTCATCCATGAATGTTACCTCATACTTATCGTAACAGGTGGAAATTCCGGTGGCTGCCGTTACGCCGGACAGAAAATCATACAGCGAGATCTCCGTAGAGATAGGGCCTCGGGGAGAGTGTGGATCGTTTTGAGCCTTGTAAACATCCTCCAGCCTCTCAGCAATGGCGCTGATCAGCTCAGGACGAATAGTAGGCTGTTCTTTCTTCTCCGGCGCCGGGACAGTGTTGTCCAGATCCTCTTCTTCCTCCCTCTCCAGTTCGTCCAGAACGGTTTCAGGAGACTGCCATTCGCAGCCGTCAAAGACGCGGGCGGCTTTTTCGGCGTTACCGCCGCAGAGCAGAAGAAAATCGTTGCCGGTCCAGCCCTTTCCATCTACGAACTCATCCCAGTTCTCAGGGAGGTAACAGACGAGATCCGGATGGTTCTCATAGTTGAAACGGTTCTTATAGCCGGGGGTGACAGCTTCCTGCTCATATGCTTCCCGGATCGCGTCAACAGGGCGTTTACCCTGTGTCCAGCCAGCGAGGGCGGACTTGGCAAGGATCTCACGATACTCCTCCATCTCGGAAACGGTCCAGTCCTTGTTAGCGTACAGCTGGTACGGGAGGCCGCGGTCCCGGCCGTTCTTCAGGGCTTCCTGCTGTTCGGGGGTAAAACGGGAAAGGTCTACCTCGCCATATACCGCGCGCCAGTCCGGCGTTTTCATGTTTTCCCAGAATTTCTGCATATCGTCCATGGATCACAGGCTCCTTTCGCCGTTCTTTTCTCTACTATTATTATTGGCCTCAGCTGCAGGCTGCTTCTTATCTTCGGCTGTCTGGATCTGGGAGGACAGGGGAGGCTTGCCTGTCCCCTTCTCCGCCTGCTGGATACTTTTCAGGCCGACCTTTGCCCAGTTGGGCAGGTGTGCAGGATCCATGGTGCCCATGATGTCGCCGCGATAGAAGCTCTCCTGCCTGCCGGTATCGTGGAGGTTGATACAGGAGCAGGTGCGGCCGCGTGCGGAGGAGCTGGAGCCGAATCCACCGGTGCAAAGCCAAAGCTGGCTGGTGGCGGCATAGTATTCCGGACTGATGGCCTCCGGCTTGATGACCACCACCTTGTCACGGATGGACTGCTTGTAGTCGTCTGCCGTAACACGGTCGTCGCCCGAAAGAATGAGGTCGTTGTCCATGCCCTCTGGCAGGGAGATGGTCTCCCGTACATTCTGCATCTGATCCAGAATGCGGTGGGTGTAGAGATTTAAGATCTCCATGATGTCGTCCGATACCATACACTCCGTATAACGGCCCATGACACCGTTGTTCTCGTACAGGCCGCAGAAGAACTTATCCCCTTCTCCGTATTTGGGACGTTCGGCCATGATAACTTCACGGTTTCCTACCCACAATGCTTGCTTAACCTTGTAATCCGTGCCTTCCAGCATACGGGGTTTGACCTGTTCGGAAAGATCCTCAATGGCGTCTGCTGCCGCCTCCATAACGGAGTCGTAATCAATGACACCTCCGCCATCCTCCGTGCGAAGCAATGTGATGAGGTCTGAATAGTCTTTCATATCGGCACTCCTTTCTCATCTGCCCTCACGCTGGGGCTGAGTCTGGTCAGTGTTGCTTTCTTTGCGCTGCTCGGCGCCGGAGATTTGAGACGCAAGATCCGGCTTGCGATGCGGAAGCTTGTACTGCGTCAGGTCGGTGCCGGTGATGGCTTCCACTTCGGCCACGGCCTCATTAAAGAACTTGCCCGGGCCGGTAAGCTGGCCGGCGACCTCGGTCTCAAAAAGCATCTCCAAAATGCCCTGCTTATAGAAGTCGGGGAACTGCATGACATAGGAAAAGAAGTTGTCGTAGCCGTAGGTGTGGAGCATGTCATTGACCTCATCCTCCGAATAGTCCCGGAGATCCATATGCGCATGGCTGACTGCATAAAGCTCCTTTTCAGGATCCACCTGATCTACCTGGACAACTTCCCACTCCATGCCGTCCTCGGAGGTGGGGCAGCCGTGCTGCAGGAAGGCGTCGTCCGTCAGAATCCATTGGTTCTGATATACTTCCTTACTATAATTGGGCATTACGATTACCGTCCTTTCTCAGGCGTGAGTGTCGTCTTGTCCGGCTGCTGCTCGGTACGCTTCTCTGCTGCGTTGATCTGCTCAGCCAGAGACTTGGACTTCTCCCCTTCTACGGGTTCAAAGCCGCGCAGCTTCATAGGGTCATCCTGTACCAGCTCAGGGAGTCGGCTGTCTATGATCTTGTGGGTCACATAGTTTTTGCCGTCAAAACCGGTGAACGGGACCTCAACGGCCTTGAAGGGATAAATAAGATGAATGCTGCCCTTGCCCTCCAAAATACTGTGGGCTACATCGTGACAGTACGGGGATTCGATGAGAGTGCGGGGGTATGGGAATTTGTCCTGCGCATTGCTTGAAGAGATGCACTGACCCTCTACCCAGGTAAAGAGACCTGGATAATACCGAAGTTGATTTGTGTAGCAGTGCTTTGCCTCGTGATACTGAAACTCACGGGCGAAAACAGGGTAAATACCGGCCGGAACAACGATTTCCGCAAACTGACCGGCCCAGCCAACACCATACTCCCCTTCCGTCTTGGCCTCCTTGTATTCCTTGTAGCCGCACAAGCGGTATTTACTGGGTGTCAGGGCTTCGGCCAGCTCGAAGTCGCCCTTTTCCAGTGCATCTAACAGGGGCTGCATTGCTTGGCGGTCATAGGCAAAATAATCGGATTCCATATGGAGACGTTCTACCTGGCTCAGGTCCCTATCCTTGGATACCCAGTTGACCTGCTCGCTGTTGATAGGCAGCTCTGACAAGGGAAGATTCTCAAGTGCTCCCGGAGTCAATCCGCAGCGCCGAGGAAGATCCGGAAAGGTTGTCTGCAGGCACGACCGGTGCAGCGGAGGAAGGTCCTTGACCTTGGTGTACAGATTTTCTTTATATAATGTGATGAAATCCATGGCGTGCTCCTTTCGATCATGTAAAAATCTCTCTATAAGCTATATACGCCCGAGCTGGGGCTTTTCCAAAAAATATTTCAATGCCTTTCTGATAGACAAAAAGCCCCCGTTGCCGGGGGCTTGATGTTCGAGAACTGTGCTCTCACTGATGGAGGTCGGTCACTATATGCCGAATGGTTATAACATTCATGGCATCCAGATCCACGTTTACCTGTAAATTGGACAAATAGGAATGGTATGGCATTATTGGACGACCCCTTCTTCCCTTCTCTCTCTATGCGTTTCGGAGGGCATTGAGGGGGGCTTCCCTCCTCTGGCGCTATAAGAAGTGTGGAGGTCTGCGCCGGGAGAGAAGCATGATTGGGAAAGGAGTGGTCTCATAACAACACCTTACGAAATCTATTATACCTTAAAAGATATAATGATGCAATCATTTTACCCAAAAAGAAATAATAAGAATGCCTGATTTTATTACCACATTGCAAAGCCATTCGCTTTAGTTGTGAGGGAGTGTTAAGAAGAACTTGATGCTTTCCTCTTCCAAAAACTGAGTAACCAAAGTTCTAAAAGAATGAGAATGTAGCCATATGGCGATTGAAACAGCATTAAGCGGAAAAATGCGTGTGCCACCATAGCCGCCACACATAGGGCTGCAAACTCTATAAGAGCCGATTTAGCCCCAAAGGGAAAGCATTTAGCCCTTTGAGTGACAGCATGAAAACCGAGGGTATATATCCGCATTATAAGTGCTGTACAAAGCAAAATTCGAAGCCATGCAAGGATATTTTCCGGATCAGAAAAATCAGGCCTTGATTTTTCACTTAATAATTTATTGAACCATGCTGGAACTGCCATATAGGATAAACAGAGAAAACCAAATGCTGGGAATACCGTGTTGAATAAGCCTTTAAGATGATTTAAAAAATGATTTATAAAACAGAGAAAGGCATCCTTTATCTTCATGTCAGGTTTCCTCCTTTGCCGCAGCCATAAATTCCTTGCCCACCAGATAAAGCTCTTTGGCTATAATTGCGGCCGCATCCCAATCATCCCTTGTGTCGTTCAATTCAAAATGTCCACAGCAAACTCCTATCGGAGAATCATCCAATTGAGACTCGGTATACATGCAGTCCAGGTTAAAGACGCAACAGTCTGTCATAAAATCATCTTCCGGGTAATGGAATGCGGTGGATTTGAAAGAAACATTCTTTCCATAACTCATAACGCCAATCGGGTAATCACAAAGACAGACAAGATACAGTTCGTTTTTCTCCACGGAATGTGCGAGCCCTTCATATGTTGTGTCCATAAGGCACATGCACGGGTCCCCCTTGCCACCTTCTTCTGGGCGAGGAATGTGATTGAAGCAAAAAACTTCAATTTGTCCATAATAATCACCGCAGAAAAAGCATCTGCCTGACAGCATCTCTGAATTGAGATCCAGATATTTAAGTGAGCCGTCATGATAGCTGCCATACACCTCTTCCGATAAAATCGTATCGCCATCTGTGTAAATGTAGTGCCCGGCATTTGTGATCTCCTCGTTCACTTTTGAATCGAGCCAGTGCGTATTGTACGGGTAGCTTATAATTGGCTTTCCACAAGAGGGGCAACATCTGGTAATTGTTACAGATGCTTTTTTGAGTGTAATTTGCTCTCCCATAATAATACGCACGCCGACATCTACAACAGAAAGTTTGTGGTCTAAAATAATGTCTTTATTGGTATTCATAGCAATTCCTCTCTACTTGACTGCACTACATAGTACAGTGCCA
>OJAR01000057.1_pt1 | contig 40153 bp, 29 predicted proteins | sample 1589431 | NCBI WGS metagenome assembly OJAR01 (sample SAMN03283242) | human gut metagenome | biome: human-associated habitat; material: feces | host: Homo sapiens | place: Peru | collected 2012 | reverse complement strand
AAGTACTACAGCACCCCCGATGTAACGTACCTCACTTCTCCCTACTTCAAGCTCGTAGCCGGCCGCATATACAAAGTCAAAGTGACAGCTACAGCCGATGACAGAGACATAGATTGGGGTCTCTGCACAGCAAAGGCAGCCAACACCATGGCAATGCACAGCATCCTCTCTAACACCACTCCAGCCGGCACTACACAGGAATATTCCTTCACAATCAAGGCCGAGAACGCAACATCTTATTCAGCAGGCGATGGTGACGAGGAAGTGTCGGTCTACTCCATAGACCCCGCAAACAGCGTGTTCAGTATCGTTCCGAAGACGCTGGGTAAGGTAACCATCAACGCCTTCAGTCTCGAATTAGACACTAATAGTGCAGTTGACATCGTCTATACACAAGGCGGCATGTCATACCACGATGGGATGCTTCATTTCACAGGACAGGCAACGGATCTCACAATATGCGACCTGACAGGTCGTGTTCTCCTCTCCATGCCCGTATGCACAGAATACGTACCTATCACAGGCAAGGGCATGATGATAGCAACCGCAAGCATCGACGGCAAGGTCGTGACGCTTAAAGTAATACGATAGTTTATCCTTAAAGCAAAAGAACTGCGAGGGCGCATTTGCAACAGAATGCGCCCTCCTATTTTTACTCCTCATAAACGACTGATAGGCAACATCCGTTACAGTTGCAACGCAATATTATATAACAGAAAAAGAGCCCGGCACTGCGTTGAGCTCTTTTCTTTTTTTTACTACCCCTATGGTGGGTATACGATGCCATTATACCGAAAAATAAGCTGCAAATGATTGGTTATAAGCCAAATGAACTTTCATTCCGGATAAACAAGCCATTCGGGATGTGTCAGCGTGTCGACACAGCGTGGAACTTGGCGCGATATTCCGAAGGTGTCATACCGGTTTGCTTCTTGAACTCGGCGTAGAAGTTGCTGGCATTGGCAAATCCGGTGACATTGGGCAATGAAGATATCGAGACCTCCGAATCGGACTCGATGCGAGCGCGGGCATAATCTATGCGTTTGGTGTTACGCCATGTGCGGAACTGCATATGAAGCTCCTCGGCAAAATATGCGCTCAACTGACGACGCGTCACTCCCATATAGCCGGCGATATCATCCATAGGAATATCCGAACAGAGGTACAATCCGGCCTTGGTCCACTGAGCCAAACGTTTTTCAATAAGTGTATGTACCTCGGACAGGCTCGTCGGCGCAGATTCGCCGACATGTGTGCCGACAGCTGACGAACCATCTTCGACTATGGTCAAGGCGTTTGCTGCGGCCATGGGCACATCCCACCCTTCTGCCGACCCGGAGACATCCGCAACACGGACGATGAATGCTCCGCGAGTGCGGTAATTGATTACACAAATACCAATGTATATGTAATATATTGTATATGCCACCATAAAGCAATCAAAATACTTCAACGACATGGGCACGGACGCAAACACAAGAGCGCCAATGCCTACGGCCAAGGCTCCGAGGAAGCACCTTCGTATCCAGCGCATCCGATAACTAATATCGTCTTCGTACTCATTGTCGATATGTTGCTTGCCGGCGCGATACTCGCGCGCAAAGAGCATACAGTATTCGACCATCTGGCCGGCAAAGGCTCCAGACCAAACCCATCGCCATGCATCGTAATCCTCCGGCGAAATCACAGACAGGGCTACGGCAACGCCGCCTACGATGGCACATACCAGCAACATAACAATGATGTGCATACGACCCCGAAATTCGGGATGCACCATCCATATACAAATGTATGCGAATATCGTAGCTTGAATCATCCCCACAAAGAACGTGGATGACGACACAAGCTCCCAACCTATATTTTGACGGCCGAGGATAATGCCGAGTATTCCGGTGATGGCGATAACAGCCGAAGCCAGAGCCAGATACCTGCGTGCACGATGCAACTGATACCACCGACTACCGCTTTCGATGTGTAATAAGGACAACACGACCACCAGTGACATTATGGCAACTGCTGTGACTATGGTGACTATGTCGTGTGTCTGAAGTAGCATATTTCTAATTATTTAGGACCCTGTAGTTGTATCCATCAGATATTATGGCTGATGTATCGGCGTGCCGGGCAACCGGCCTTTCCTGATGACCGAATCGTAACGCTTGTAATATCGGGGCTTTCACTACCCGGAGGCGATTATACTCAAAAAAAACCCCACAGGAGAGTATCTCTTGCAGGGTTTAATAAATGGCGGAGAGGACGAGATTCGAACTCGTGGTAGGATAACTCCTACGTCAGTTTAGCAAACTGGTGGTTTCAGCCACTCACCCACCTCTCCGTGGTGGAAGGTTTCAGCCTCATATGCTCGCTTAGCCGTCATATCTTGGAGACGGCCGCCCTCCTTTGCGACTGCAAAGTTAGCAATTTATTTTTTTCTCCGCAAAACTTTTCGCCGAAATTAAAAAGACAAATGCTAAAAAACGGCAAAAGCGCCTCGTTTCGCGTTTTTCTCGAGCCTCAGCCCTGTGTTTTTAGGGTCGCGTCTGGCCGTGGCCATCGATATACCATCTGTAGGTGGTAATCTCGCGCAGGCCCATAGGACCGCGAGGTCCCAATTTTTGGGTTGATATGCCTATTTCGGCACCGAGACCGAATTGTGCTCCGTCGGTGAAGGATGTGGGAGCATTGACATATACGCAGGCGGCATCCACGTTGCGACGAAATATCTCGGCCGCTTCGGCATCCTCCGTAACTATGGCCTCGGAATGTCCGCTGCCGTGGGCTGCGATATGAGCAAGTGCTCGTTCGAGGCTGTCAACTGTCCGTAGCCCCATTTTGTAGTCCATCCATTCGGTATCCCATACGGAGGCGCTATCATCGTCGTCGGCATGAGCAAGCAGCGAAACAGGGTATCCACCTTCGAGCAGTGCCCCATAGGCCGGAGTATCGGCATATATGGTCACGGATTTGTCGGCTAAAGGCGCACATATCTGCGCAATGTCACCCAAGCGCGATGCGTGCACTATGGTGGTATCGAGCGCATTGCAGACGCTGACTCGGCGGGTTTTGGCATTGACGACTATGGCGGAGGCCACCGCGGTATCGGCAGCGGCATCTATGTATACGTGCACCACACCGGCGCCGGTTTCGATGACGGGAACCTTGGCGTTTTGACGCACTGTGTCGATAAGTCGGCGACCGCCACGCGGAATACACAAGTCTACGAGGCCGCGAGCTTCAAGAAGTCGGCGAGTAGCCTCATGTGTCGGCTCGGGCATGGCCACAACGGCAGTGTCTATACCATGACAGCGCAGCACATCGTGAATGACGGACACGGCAGCGACATTGGTATTTGCGGCATCCTTTCCGCCCTTGAGTACACATGCGTTGCCGCTCTTGAAGCACAAGCCGAATACATCAAAAGTGACGTTGGGGCGAGCCTCATAGATGACCGCAATGACGCCGAATGGCACGCTGACACGGCGAATGTATAGGCCGTTGGGAAGGGTGTTGGCGTCCGTGACTATTCCCAGCGGTGAAGGCAGCGAGGACACGTGGCGCATATCGGAAGCTATATCCCGAAGGCGTGCGCGGTCAAGGCGCAGACGATCATATAGCGGTGAGGCAGGATCCATGGCTGCAAGGTCGCGACCGTTAGCTTCAAGGATGACACCGGCGTGAGACTCGATGGCATCAGCCACGTCGTTGAGCACCTGCGTGCGGCTACATTCGTCCATAGCAACCAAGGCCGGTGCGGCAGCATGCGCGCGTTGCAATAGTGTGTCTATATCTGTGTATTGCATTTTTACTCGATAAAAAGGTAATCGTAATGTATGAGCGGACGCTCGCCGTGATGTCCGAGGGCAGCGCGTGCGGTGTCGGCATCGCAGGCGGCGCGCCCTACGGCTATGCGGCGGCCGTCCGGATTGATGACAGCGACGATGTCGCCCTCATCGAAAGACCCGTCTATGGCCGTAGCGCCCACGGGCAGTAGACTGACGGCGCGGTCGCTGAGCAGTATCTCTGCAGCCTTGGCATTGACGTGTATGGCCCCCTTGGCAAAGGCAGTGCTGCGTGCCAGCCACCGGCGCACGGGGCTGATGTCGGCATCGGCAGCCACAAAATGCGTGCAGGGGGTGTCCGGTGCATCCATATCACCCAGAACCACAGCACGCAGTATATCCGGTCGTACTCCATTGGCAATGACCACATCAACGCCTTCGGCGGCAAGACGCCGGGCTACACCGTACTTGGTACCCATACCACCGCGGCCGAAGCCGCTCTTGCGCGTCACAATAACGCCGGAAAGGTCATCACCGGGCATCACACGCCGTATCAGCGTCGAAGAAGGCTCTGCCGGGTCACCGGTGAATATTCCGTCAACGTTGGATAGTATGATGAGTAGCGAGGCATCAGTCATGGAGGCCACCAAACCGGCCAACTCATCATTGTCGGTAAACATCAGCTCGGTGAGTGAGGTTGTGTCATTCTCGTTGAGTATGGGCAAGACTCCGCTCTCGAGCAGGGCGTCTATGCAGGAGCGCTGGTTGAGGTAGGCGCGGCGGTTGGCAAAGTTGTCTTTCTGTGTCAGCACCTGTCCAACGGTAATGCCATATTCGGCAAACATATCGCTATAGATGTTCAGTAGTTTGATTTGCCCCACAGCGCTAAACACCTGACGACAGCCTACAGCATCGAGACTGCTCCCCGGAGTAACCATGGAGCGTCCGCAGGCCACGGCACCACTGGACACCAGAACAACCTGCTCGCCGTGCCCACGTATTTCGGCAACTTGGCCGACTATCTGCGCCATGTGCGCGATATCGGGGCGGCCGTCGGTACGGGTGAGCACATTACTGCCTATCTTGATAACTATGCGGCGCATATTATTGGTGTGCATATCCGGCGGTTATTTGGGTGTCGAGGCAAGCAGTCCCGAGATTACGGCATGAGTAAATCCGGCAGCTTCCATGGCGTTAAGTCCGCGTATAGTCACTCCGCCGGGAGTAGTCACTTTGTCTATTTCGGCTTCGGCATGTGCGCCCGATTGCTCGGTCAGCAACGCGGCGGCACCGGCGATGGTGGCGGCCACGATGTCCTGAGCCTCGGCCGCGCGTATTCCCATTTGGACGCCACCTTCAACGGCAGCGCGTATGTAGCGCAACGCATAAGCTATGCCGCAAGATGCCAAGGCCATGGCAGCCGGCAGATGTGCCTCGTCTATAGCCTTGACCGTTCCGAGTTTTTCAAATATTTCGGTGATTTGGGCCGGAATTTCCTTGCTTTTGGGCAGGGGCACGGCGAAGGTCATCGACCGACGCACATTCATGGCCGTATTGGGCATCACCAAAGCTCCATCGGCGTATTTACTATCTATCCACGCGTCTATTTCGGCACAAGTAACGGAAGCGGCTATGACCGCAAGCAGGGTATGCGTTGTATCGGTGGCTGTGGCTATCTGACGCAGCACATCGGGCAATATCCATGGTTTGACAGCCACGACTACAATATCAGCACCGCTTGCCGCGGCACGATTATCAGAAAACGTAGCGCACCCTGCATCCGCAAAGGGACGCAACTTGGCTGCCGTGGGATTGGATACGCGCAGGCTTTCGGGCGAGACGCCGGCGGCGAGAAGGCCGCGTGCTACAGCACCGCCCATGGCGCCTGCTCCTATGATTGCTATTGTCATTTTATGGTTGCATTAAATTGTATCACTGTGACTTACGCAAAAAATCACTCACCATCAGGCATCTGATTTTCCGCTAAATCATCATATTTCTGATAGAGGAAATCGTTGTAGGGGAAGCGACGGCGATGCACCTCGACGGCCTTATCGTAAATGCGGGACTTCAGCTCGGCTATATTAAGGTTTTTCTTGGCCGAGATGAAGACGCAGTCATCGCCCATACGAGCCATCCAAGACGTGCGCAACTGTTCCAGCGACATATTGCGCGTGGTGCGTTCGGTGAGGTCGTCTTCGTCTTTTGGTTGATAGGTGAAGGCATCTATCTTGTTGAACACTAATATCACCGGCGTGTCGGCATCCTTGCCTATAACTTCGCGCAAGGTCTGTTCGACTACCTGTATTTGTTCCTCGAAATTAGGGTGCGAAATATCCACGACATGTACCAAGACATCGGCTTCGCGCACTTCGTCAAGCGTTGATTTGAAGGATTCTACAAGGTGCGTGGGCAGTTTGCGTATAAATCCTACGGTATCGGTGAGGAGTATAGGCAGGTTGTCGATGGCGATTTTGCGCACGGTGGTGTCGAGTGTCGCAAAAAGCTTATTCTCAGCAAAAACATCACTCTTGCTCAACAGATTCATGATCGTGGACTTACCTACATTGGTATAACCCACCAGGGCAACGCGCGTCAACTTGCCGCGATTTTTGCGCTGTAACGCTTTTTGTCGGTCAATGGAGGCAAGTTCTTGCTTAAGGCGGGCAATTTTATCCAAGATGATGCGGCGGTCGGTTTCGATCTGTGTCTCACCCGGGCCGCGCATACCGATACCGCCGCGCTGGCGCTCGAGGTGCGTCCACAAACGCGTCAAGCGCGGAAGCATATATTGATATTGAGCCAGTTCGACTTGCGTCTTGGCATGCGCCGTTTGGGCACGCCGGGCAAAGATGTCAAGTATCAGCGATGTACGGTCCAATATCTTGACCTGCAACTCGCGTTCAATATTGGACACTTGCTTGGTGGACAGGTCGTCATCAAAGACTACAAGACCTATGTCGTTGGCCTCGACAAATTGCTTGATTTCGTCCAGCTTGCCCTTACCTACGAAAGTGCGCGGATTAGGGTACTCGCATTTCTGGATAAAAGTCTTGACGGTTACGGCTCCGGCAGTGTCGGCCAGGAAAGCCAATTCGTCGAGGTATTCGCGAGCCTTTTCCTCGGGTTGCTCGCGCGTGGCGAGTGCAACGAGCACGGCGCGTTCGTTGGTTTCTTGTGATATGACGAATTCTTTCATTAAATATGATTTAGATGAGGGAGGGGAATATAGTATGCTACGGCTTGGGCGGCCCTACTATGAGCGTGCCGTGCATACTGTCGCAGAAAAATTGCCGGGCAACGCGGCGCATATCGGCGGTGGTCAATGCGCAGTAACGTCGCAATTGCGCGTCCGGGGCTTCGCAGTGGTATACGGCCAAGGCGAGGGCTGCGGCACGACCCACATAATCGAGGCTGTCCAAGCGGAAGGCGGCACGTTGGCGATTTTGGAGACGTTCCAACTCTGCATCGCCCACAGCATCCGAGCCGCACAACAGGTTGCATTCGCGGAGAAGCATCTCGATGGCACGACGACAAGTGTCATCATCGGCATATCCGGGGGCGGACAGTCGAGCCGAAACAGTCAACAGCCCGGGACCTTCGCTTCCGGTAATACTGGCATCGACGCCGCTGAAGGTACCATCACCGTCAATGATAAGACGGCGATATAGACGCGAGGCGGCGCCGGCAGCCAAGGCATCGGTGATGGCATCCGCAGCTGTGTAGTCTACAGTGCCATACGGGTCTGTGAGCCAAGCTATAGTAATGGCCGTGGCCGGTACCGAGGCATCATCGCACCGCACCCAAGGCGCAGTCGACAATGCAGGCACCGCCATGGGCGGTGTCGCCACCGCATCACGTCGCGGAATGTCTCCGAACCATTTGTCTGCCAAGGCAAAAACCTCTTCGCTCCCGATGTTTCCGGTGACAGCAACCACGGCATTACCCGGGGTGTAGTGACTTCCGAACCACCGACGTGTATCCTCTCCGCTGATGGCAGCGATATGCGACGGATCTTTGCCGATTACAGGCCACGAATAGGTGTGTGTCGCCGGATACATCATCTTCGACAGCGCATGTCCGGTGACGCCGTAAGGGCGGTTGAGACATTGCTGCTTGAATTCCTCGGTGACGACACTGCGTTGCACGCGCAGGCTTTCACTGTCGAAGGCCGGCGAGAGCATACGGTCGCTTTCGAGGTAGAACAGCGTCTCGGCATTATGCGCCGGCACCATAGCGTAAAAATTGGTGAAGTCGTTGGAGGTCCATGCATTGGAACGCCCACCGGCAGCAGTGAGCGTGCCGTCATAGTCGGGAATATGCACTGACGGACCAAACATCAGATGCTCAAACAAGTGCGCAATTCCGGTCTGCCCCGGATCTTCGTCGCGTCCGCCGACGCCATAAAGCACATCGAGGCACACCATAGCGGTGGCCTCGTCGCGGCTGTGTACTACGCGCAGCCCGTTGGCAAGGGTATGCACCGCCGCGTCTTCGCTTATTGCAAAGTCTGCGGCGGTGTCTTGTCGCGTGTCAGGCGCGCCGATGTTTCGGTCGCAGCCCGGCGTCATTTCTTGTCGATGATGGACATCGATATTATGCGGATGTCCTTAACGGGACGATCGCCGGCATCGGTCTCGGCTTTTTCGATTTTTTCAACAACGTCCATACCGCTGACCACTTCGCCGAAGACGGTGTAGTTGCGGTCCAGAAACGGAGTGCCGCCGACTTTTGCGTATGTGTCTATGATTTCCTTGGGTAGGCCGGCAGTGCTGTCATTGGCAAATTTGGCATTGACTTGTTCCACAAGTTCGTTTTGCAGCGCCATCAGACCTTGCTGATCACCGGACTGCTGCATGGCACGTATCTGCTGCATATGGGCCTGGGCCAGACGGTTAAATTCTTCCTGCATAGCGCCTTGACGAGCCATAGCCGTGAGTTCGGCTTCCGAGACTTTCTTGCCGGTGACGATATAGAACTGCGACCCGGAGGAGCGTTTCTCGGGGTTGACTTGGTCGCCCTGACGGGCAGCGGCCAGTGCACCGCGCTTATGGAAGTGTTTGGGATATGCTATTTCGGCCTCGATGGTGTAGTCGGGGCCGCCGGCGCCGAGCTGCTGCCCGGGCTTGGCTTCGCGGCTGTCGGGGTCACCGGCCTGGACCATAAATTCGTTGATGACGCGGTGGAACAATGTATTGTTGTAATAGCCTTCGCGCACCAACTTTAGGAAGTTGGCTTGGTGTTTGGGCGTATCGCCATAGACGCGGACGGTGATATCGCCCTCGGAGGTCTTAATGAGTACTGTTGTGTCAGGATTTGTCATTGTTGTCTGTGCTTTGACGGAGTCTGTGGCCGCGGCGTTAGCGTTGTCGGCACTCTTGCCGGCGCATGCCGTCAGTGCCGTTGCTATGGCCATGACACCCAATATTTGCTTAATCATTGGTGTATAATTATATGTGTTGTCTTAAGTATGTACCGGCGTATTACATAGGGCTGTCGGGAAACAGACGCTTGTACATACGGCGGAAGTTATTGTCCGTAGCTATAAGCTGTGGCGTCCTCTCGGCATAGTCTTCACCGTAAATGCTCGTCATCAGATCGCCCAAGTAGCGGCGCTCGCGGTCGCGATCTATGGTCAGCGCCACAAGGCGACGTACCGCTTCGGCGTAATGCTCGGCATCTATAGCGTGCAGAAATCGCGCCGCGCTGGCCATATATTGGCCGGTAAGATCCACTCGCTGCATATTGTCAATGATGGCCGGAATGTCATCATCACAGCGCCCGATGTTGTTGGCCAGGTATTCGTAATTGGCAAGGCCGTCGCAATCCGAGGCCAGTGCCTTTATATCGTCTTCGTTCATATCAGTGCAGATGTTTTACCGCAAAGTTAGTCATTATTTTCCTAATCCGCATCGTGCCAACGCACAATCCGCACTACTTACACAGACAACGATGGACAGAAACCAAAGTTGCAAAGTCAAATATTTACACGCCAACACACTGTATTTCAATCGCGTATCTTACTACTACACAGATACGGCAGGTAGCATACGGCAAGCAACAGCGCTACGATTGTCGATGATAATTCGAGCCACGTAAAATGCGGCACAAGCATCGTAAGTCCCCAAATTACACGGCCCGAAAAGACTATAACTATAGTCAACATGGCTGTGGTCTGCAACGGCAGACGAGGGATGGCCTTGAGCGCTGATATTCCGTAAAAAGCAACTACAAAAAAGGCCACGGCAATAATGACCGTAATGACATAAGGCAAATATGTCCCGTATTGCGCTATCCGATCCATAACATCACTGATGCCGTAAATAGCAAAAATCTTATCCAACGCAGCCATGCACAGCAGGTGGCCGAGGCCGATAAGGAGATTGAGTACAACTCCGACTTTAATTAACGTTTTCATTGAACAAATTATTTGATATATGATGTTCTCGCTTTTGAGACTGCAAATTTAGCACTTTATTTGCCTTGGTCGTATACTTCAAAGACTTTCGTTTCGACACATACACAGGCGCACTCGTTTTTACAGAAAAAATCGCTAAATTTGCACATCAACAGCACACAATATACCACGATGGACAATACAGCCGGCATACGCGCAGAAATCGAGCGCCTGCGCCTCGAACTCAACGAGCACAACCACAACTACTACGTACTCAACGCCCCAACAATTTCGGATCGCGAATTCGACGAAATGATGCACCGCCTCGAGAATCTCGAGCGACAATATCCGCAGTATGATGACCCGTTATCGCCCACGCACCGCGTCGGCAGCGACCTTACTCGCGGATTTGCACAAGTCGCACATATCTACCCTATGCTGTCTCTGGCCAACACCTATTCGGTCGAGGAAGTCGACACTTGGGGCACGCGCATACGACGCGACCTCGCCGCCGAATCCAATGTCGCCATCGTAGGCGAAATGAAGTTTGACGGCACGGGCATATCGTTGATATACGAACACGGACGTCTGGTGCGTGCAGTCACTCGAGGCGACGGCGTGCGCGGAGATATCGTCACCGAAAACGTCAAGACCATACGCAGCATTCCGCTGACACTCCAAGGCTCGGACTGGCCCGAGATGTTCGAATTGCGCGGTGAGATTGTCCTGCCGTGGACGGCCTTCGACCGCCTCAACGCCGAGCGCGAAGACGCCGGAGATCCGCTCTTCGCAAACCCGCGCAATGCTGCCGCCGGAACACTGAAGTTGCTCAACCCCGCGGAAGTGGCTCGTCGCGGCCTCGATGCATATTTCTATTACCTGCTGGGCGAAGACCTGCCCTGCGACAACCACTACGACAATATGCAGCGCGTGCGTCAATGGGGCTTCAAGGTAAGCGATGCTATGACATTGCTGCACAATATAGACGAGATTGACCGATACATAACCTACTGGGACACCGCACGCAAGCAGTTGCCCGTAGCTACGGACGGCCTGGTATTCAAAGTCAATTCGTTGCGACAGCAGCTCAACCTCGGGTTTACCGCCAAATCGCCGCGCTGGGCCATAGCCTATAAATTCCAAGCCGAACGCGCCCTCACCCGTATGAACTTCGTATCCTTCGAAGTCGGGCGCATGGGTACCATCACCCCGGTGGCCAACCTCGACCCGGTGCTGCTGTCCGGCACCATCGTCAAGCGCGCCTCGCTGCACAACGCCGATGTAATGCGCAGCCTCGATATACACAACGGAGACATGGTATATGTCGAAAAAGGCGGCGAAATCATACCTAAAATTACCGGCGTAGACATATCACAGCGTCCCACCGACAGCGCCCCCGTGGTCTTCGTCACCCATTGCCCCAAGTGCGGTACCCCGCTGGTGCGCGTCGAAGGCGAAGCCGCATGGGTATGCCCCAACAAATGGGCCTGCCCGCCGCAAATCGTCGGACGCATCGAGCACTTTGTAGGCCGCCACGCCATGAACATCGATGGCATAGGCGCCGAGACCGCCGAGCTGTTGTACAATATAGGCAAGGTAAAGACGCCCGCCGACCTATATGCTCTGCAAGTGAGCGACCTCGAGCACCTCGAAGGATTTGGCCGACGCAGTGCCGAGCGCGTCATCGACGGCATAGGCGCCAGCACCACCGTGCCTTTCGAACGCGTACTATTTGCCCTGTCCATACCCAATGTGGGCGAAACCACTGCCAAGAAAGTAGCCCGTACTGCCGGAAGCATCGACCGCCTGATGTCCATGACCCTGCCCGAACTGCAAGCCATCGAGGACGTGGGCGAAATCATAGCCCGAAGCATCATCGAATATTTCGCGCAGGACACCAACCGCGAAATGGTCGAACGACTGCGTCAAGCCGGCGTGCAGATGGCCATTGCCACAGACACCGCACCCGTCAGCAACGCCCTGGCCGGCAAGTCGATAGTCATCAGCGGCGTCTTCGCCCTACACAGCCGCGACGAGTACAAGCAGATGATCGAGCAGCACGGCGGCAAAAATGTCGGCTCAATCTCGCGCAAAACCGATTACATCCTCGCCGGCGAGAATATGGGCCCGGCCAAACTCGAAAAGGCTCGCGCCCTCGGTATCCCCATCATCGACGAAAACGCCTTCCTCGCCATGATCTCCCCCACCAACTGACCCCCCGACATACATCCGCCCACTACCTGCAGACAAGAATCATCGACCGCCAACCCCCTCCGCTTCACCGACCCCACCGGCGAACGTCCCATTGTGTACATTGAAACAAATAGTTGGGGACACGTTTTTCTGTCAACAGGTGAAGGAGCATCCTTAACGGTGTACACATATGGCAGATATGGCAATACCTGGAAAAAACATCTCGTCGTTAGGTTCTACGGCCGGCGAAGGGATTCTTATAAAACTGAAAGGCAATGATGCGCACAGGTTCATCCAGAATGAAGACAACCGGTTTTGGTCTGAATGCATTTGCTTTCGAGCAAGATAAGGACGCTGAGATAAACGCTTATTTTGACAATATTCTACAAGAAAAATCCGCTGATCCGTCAAACAAACGTGACGTAAAATATCGGTAAAGGGATTGTAATAGACGAATACAATGTAATGAACAACAACTGCGTAACGACCACTTTGAATGCGATTCAAGCTAAAACGTCAATAAAATCTTCCGTGAGTTTTTCCCTAAGGGCACTGATTTCAGAAAGATATCACAGCAAGAGTTGAACAAGGTTCAGTATCTGATAAACGATAGACCTAAGAAAAAATTAGGCTTTTCTACTCCAAAAATTGAGTTCTACAAAATGATTCACTAATTTAGCACTTGCCACTTGACTCTACACTGGCTGTCGGCGGAAGAAAAAATTGGGCTACTTCATGACTTTTTATTATCTTTGCGCCAAATTTAAATTAATGAAAACAAAATGATAAATCTCAATAGAATTTATTTGCATTGGTTGAGCAAAATAAGACTGGCAAATGGCTTGCAGACGAATTAGGGAAGTCGGCCTGTACTGTAAGCAAATGGTGCCAGAACTCAATTCAGCCTGACCTAAAAACATTAAACAAAATCGCTCAATTATTAAATATCGACATAAGAGAATTGATAACTTCAAATAATTCGCAAAAACAAATATTAGACGATGTTGAATAATATTGAAGAATACTCGAATGATAATGGCATAATATTTCACGGAGATGCCTTGGAGATTCTCTCTGAAATACCTAATGAGACCATAGATCTTATTTTTATTGATCCTCCCTATAATATAGGTAAAAATTTCGCAGGTCGGAAAGACAAATGGAACACTGATGGCGACTATCTTGAATGGTGTTATCAGTGGATTGATCTGTGTATTCAGAAATTAAAGCCCAATGGGGCAATGTATTTAATGACATCTACACAATTTATGCCCTATTTTGATTTGTATGTTCGAGACAAAATGACGATTCTCTCTAGAATTGTTTGGTCTTACGATAGTTCGGGCGTCCAGGCTAAAAATTTCTTTGGGTCCATGTATGAGCCAATATTATTTTGCGTAAAGAACAAAAATAATTATACTTTTAATGCTGAGGATATTTTTGTAGAAGCTAAGACAGGTTCAAAAAGAAGGCTTATTGATTATCGTAAGAATCCGCCGCAGCCCTATAAAACCGAGAAAGTCCCCGGAAATGTTTGGGATTTTCCTCGCGTTCGTTATAGAATGGAGGAATACGAGAATCATCCTACGCAGAAACCTGTTGCTTTGCTAGAGCGCATCATCAAAGCAAGCAGTAATCCAGGGGATCAGGTTTTAGATCCTTTCTGCGGCACATTCACCACTTGTTATGTAGCGCAATTACTAGGAAGACGATTCATTGGGATGGAAATCCAGGAAGAATACTTTAAAATCGGATTAAGGCGTTTAGGAATTGCTTCCGAATATAAAGGTGAGAAATTAGAGAGAGAACTAAAATCTTATCAAAAGAGTAAATTCATTGGACGACCTTTATTAGATTTGAAATAATATGGAATCTACATTTGCAGAGTATATCAAGAAGTATCTTGATTCAAAATATGGGAAAGATGCAGAACAGCTTTTTTCTCAGAGTCTAATCTTGCAATATCTCCAGCACAAAACGAAATCCGCAAACAAAGGAGCCAAGGCTAGAGGAAGTTTTGCAAACCTTTATGCAATTTATGTTATAATTGAAGATTACCTGAATAAAGGCTTTGATAAAATGGGTAATTATTCCAATTATGAAGGAGCTCAATTTTCTATATTATTCAAAAGACAGAGAGAATTGCCTTTTGGGGCAAAACTTCAAAATCATGCGCTAAATTCTCGTATGAATGAAGAGTTTTTCAAATTCTTTCCCACACAGAAAGGGGTTCCTCCTATCATGCGTAACCTCGAAACTCAAAGATATTGGTTTAATGAAAATTATTTGAAAATCCAAGTAGGTAGAAAAGCCTATAACATTGCCCAGAATATATTGGACATTATTGATCATTACGTTGAAGTGAAGCAAGATAGCTTTAAGCAATTTATACTTCAATGCGAGACTCTTCAAAACATGGCAGAGAATAATACTGCTGAGGTTCGCGAGTATGTTCTAACGCTTCTTGCTCCCAACGTTGATGCCAGATTATTCGAAATAGTAAGTTATTCAATTCTCAAATTCTACTATCAGGATATAAAAATCTATTGGGGATTCACCCCTGAAGTGGCCAAACTTAAGAGTGATTATCTACACCTATACAAAACCGGTCGTACGAATGCCAACGATGGTGGCATAGATTTTGTAATGCGACCTTTAGGAAGATTTTTTCAAGTGACAGAAACATTGGATTTCAAAAAGTACTTTCTTGATATTGAAAAAATCGAAAAGTTTCCTCTTTCTTTCGTAATAAAGTCAACTGAGTCTAAAAAGGAATTATTGGCCAAACTTAAAGACGACGCCATAAAGACTTACGTGATACAAAAAGTAGTTGACGATTATCTGAGTTGCATCGAAGAAATTATCAATATTCCTCAGCTATCAACTTATCTAATGGAACTTGATAAGAGGAATCAGATTTCCGAAGTTCTTAAGGAAATAATACTCCAAAGTAAAATAGAGTTTAATTACGAAGACGAGGATTAAGAAGAGTTACAATGAGCGTCCCTTATTATAACATAGAATCCTTTTGCCTTTATAATGGAGATAGCCTCTCGTTGATAGCTGAACTTGAAGATAATAGCATAGATGTGGTTTTTGCAGATCCTCCTTACTTCCTGTCAAGCGGGAGAAAGATGGATATAGCAGGTAGAAAAGTGCATTTCGAAAAGGGCTCTTGGGATAGATGTCGTACTCCAGAAGAAATTGATATGTTCAATGACAAATGGATAAAGGAAATACGCAACAAAATGAAGCAAGATGCGACCATTTGGATTACTGGAACTTTTCACAATATGTTTTCCATAGAGCGTATTCTTGTTAAAAATGGATTCAAGATAATTAACCTTGTTTCATGGCAAAAATCTAATCCAAGAGAGATTGTTGATGGCCAACATCTAACTTTCTCCACAGAAATTATCATTTGGGCTCGTAAGTCTTTACACGGTAAACACTGTTATAATCATGAAACAATGATGCGGTTAAATGGAGGGAAACCATTAACCGATGTATGGAAAATCCCAACCCCTGGGAACTGGGAACGCTCTTGTGGCTATCATCCTACACAGAAGCCTCTTCGTCTATTATATAAAATTATACTTGCTTCAACTAATGAAGGGGATACAATATTGGACCCTTTTGCAGGAAGTTGTACGACTGGGATTGCAGCCAATCTACTTGGAAGAAAGTTTATCGGAATAGAACAGTGTAAAAACTATCTTGATTATGGGATAAGACGTAAAAATGAAATCTCTGATAATGAGTGCTCTAAAAAAATCCTCAGAAAAATGGTTGAAAATCCTGAAGAGATTACAGTAATGGTAAATCATTGCCGCAAAGATTTAAAAGACAAAATGATTAAAACTGGAATTTGCTATCTTCGAGCTGGGGATTCCAATGGTTCCCTTTGCGTTGCCCCTGGATTTGAAAGAATGCAATATGTCTTGCTTCATACCGGAGGAGAAGAATGTCATCTTTTTAAATTAAAATCGAAAGGTCATTTCCAAATATGGACCAAGGAAACTTTAATGGAGTATGGTTTTAAGCCTACCCATGCTCCATACTATATAGTTTTGCTATTTGACAATTCAAAAGAAATAGATATTAAGAATCCATTTAATTTAAAAAAGAAGATGAGTACATTTATTTCAAGAATCAGACCCTTGAGCGATTTCATTGGCATCAAATAATGCTACTGATGAGTTTTATTGAGACTCAGTTAGATTTTTATGACGTTTTAAATTTAGAGCGCACAATTGGGGCCACATAATCTATGGATTGTGTGAGCTTAGCTAAAAAAGAGTCGATAATTTCAGGATGATCTTCGCAGAAGAATTTCATAACATTCATATTATTAAAATGATCGACATATTTAGTAAACCAGTCTTTTCGCAACTCTCTTAAGGGTTTGTCCGTTGGCTTTAACGGAAAAGAATCCAATATTTGATCTTTGATTAATTCGATATTATAGCCCGAAGGCAATTCACGCCAAAGAGGATGTGAGGGATCGGTAAATATACTGCATAAATATAGATAAATTTGGGATTCGGGAGAAAGAGGTTCCTTTAAATTTTGCATGTTATACTCTACCGCTGGTAAAGTTAGCGCATTTGGTTGATTCTCAACAAAATTTCGCAGAATATCCTTTTCTTTAATATCATTGTCAAATACCAAAACCACTTCGCTAAAATACGAATCAACAATACATAAAGACCTAAGATTATCACATCCTAATTTTGCTGCGATATGGATAATTTCCATTTGTGTATAATCATTAAGTGAAACCGCCTTCGCAGCTAATAATCCTTTGAACCACCATTCGGCCTCTGGATCCTCAAAATAAATCTTAAGTTTTGGCAACTCCAAATGGATAGGAGGCAATTCTCCCTGCATATCTCTTTGAATTTTCTCAAAAGAGCAACCTTCCAAGAGCTTGGGTGAATATATGTCTTCAATATAAAGGACATTATCCACTCTAAATTTCCGTTCTGCTATTTCATCAGCAATTTTTAATACCTCCTTTATCACCACTAGTGAATGGGAAGTCATTATTATCTGTAAATTGAGTTTATGTGCCTCTCTCTTAAGAAGCTTTATAAGCTTAATCTGCGCGCTGGGATGGAATCCTGCATCGACTTCGTCTATCAATAAAATTCCACCCTTATAATTCTCCTTATTGTCTCGTTTTAGTTTATTGAAAGAAGCCAATGCTGTGACTATTGAGGCCAATGAATCCTGCCCAAGGGAGATGGCCTTCACTGCATGTTCAAATCCCGGGTAAAGAGAGCGTTTTGTTGTGGATTTGAGTTCATGTTTTGTTATAGTGCTGCCTTCTGACATTAGATGAGATACTACAGTTTTATAACATGTCGTAATATAGGAGATATCTTCTTCTGTCAAACCTTTGACTACACTTTCATTAAGCAAATCACTGGTTTCTCCAATAGGGAGCATACGGCTCATGCTGAGAAATAAGGTTGGTATGGGAACTTTCGCATCCATTCCAACGTTCCATCCTTCAGTTTTCCCACGAGGTACTACTTTTAACCTAGTCTCTTTCTTTTTTTTATCTGAGTGTTTTGAAACGTTACAGATTTTCACTAAATCTTCTAGATCATTTTCTTTGTAAATGAGTTCAAAAGAAGGTTTCGCATTTCGTTTTTCGACATAATCTCTTTGCTCGTCTAAATAAAATAATTCATGGAGTTGAGCCTGAAAAGGTCTTCTAAGAATGGTCCTGTCATTGGTGGCTGATCCATTGGCAATTAATCCTAATAAGGTTGATTTTCCGACACCATTATGACCTGCTATTACCGTGAGTCGATCCGCAATATTAAAAGTTATATCACGGAACATGCGAAATGGCAGTGAACCAAATTTTACTTCCTTAATTTTCATTTCTTTGATTAGGGATATCAATTGCCATTGGATTAACCTTACTATTCTGAAAATTATTTGGGAAAACAATACTTTTTGAATGAACTAAGAGTTCCTGTGCTCTCTTTTTTGTAGATGCAGAATAGTTCAGTTCAAACAAGTAAATCATCCTTTTGCCATAAAAAGTCCGGATTGCGGGGTGATCATCATAAGATAATACCCAATTGAAGGTGGCGTCATTAATCAGAAATTTAGAAAGGTGTTCATGATCCTTATGTTTATAATAATTTAGATAGAGAGAAGATCCTTTACTATAATATGGAGGATCTAAGTATACGAATGGATTTTTAAAATTTAATTTCTTTAATAAATCCAAAGCATCTAAATTTAATGGTAATATATTCTCTGAGTAGTTGAGAATTGTCATTAATTGTTTTTCTAAGGTCTCTTTATTGAATCTGCAATCGATTTTATAGGTAGAATTATCCTGTTGTTCCTGAGTAATACCACCTATCGGCCCTCCAGTTAATATTCCAGAACGATTGGTTCTCGATAATATGAATGTTGCTATACCTAGTTCGCGACATGGCTCTTTTGATTGCCTAAGTATTCCATGGCATTCATTCCAACATTCCAAATTGATTTCCTTATCCATTATTTCATGGACAAAACTTAATTTATCTTGTTTCAAATAATGCCAAAAAGAAAATATAGCAATATTGGCATCATTAATAACAATACGATTAACAGCTCCATCAATTAAGAGCTTAAGGGCCGCGCCTGCACCTCCAGCATAAGGTTCTATATAGGTTATATTTTTTAATCCATTGAGTTCAAAGAGTTCCACAAAGAAAGGAGCCATGAAGGATTTCCCCCCTGGGTATCTTAATGGAGAAGCCGATCTGCTCATGTTTGTTCCTCTTTGAATCGATGTTTAACTTATATAGGCTCTCATGCTCTAGGCAAGGTGGTGTGTGGGAAATTGCCGTTATTGAATATTGGATTATGAATTAAATATTCAAATATGTCAATTTCAAATAATAACCTTCCCTAAAGGACGTTAGCTCAATTGCAAAGTTAAGCATTTTTAATCACATAATCTGCCTATTTCCTTGAGAATATTTTCTTAGACCCAATAGACAGCGTTTCGCGCACGCCGATTATGTGAAAGTGTACAATTTTTAGGCGTACAAATGCCGGGCTTTAACGAAAAATGTGTACATTTGCAGCCCGTTTCGCCTCGGCAAGGCGTGGCGGCGTGCAGACGGCCTCGGCAAGGCCGCATCCCGTACGCCGCAATCATTGTCTCGGCCGGGGCCAAAAACCTATCACAACCACCGTCTCTTCTCGACAGACACAATGAAAGACATCAGTATCACTGTCCCCGTAGTCTGCTACGGCTACGATGAATTGCCTGACGATGCCGTCCGCGCCCTCGTGGAAAAGGCCCGCCAATCCACCTATCATTCGTATGCACCTTACAGCCACTTCTGTGTCGGTGCCGCCATCCTGCTGGACAACGGCGAGACCATCACGGGTGCCAATCAGGAAAATGCCGCCTTCAGCGCCGGCACATGTGCCGAGCGCTCGGCCTGCTTCTATGCACACGCCAATTACCCGGAAGCACGCTTCGAGGCAATAGCAATTGCAGCACGCGCCGAAGACGGTGATTTTGTCGCCGACCCGGTGTCGCCCTGCGGCGTCTGCCGTCAGGCTTTATTAGAATATGAAGTCTTGGCCAAACATCCCGTACCGGTATGGCTGGCCGGACGCGACTGCGTATACCGTCTGCCGTCGGTGGCCTCGCTGCTGCCGCTGGCGTTCTCGGAATTTTAAGGCACGCGGCCGCCGAGTCAATCATATAAAACACCGGACATCGGCCGAAGGTTGCATAACGGCCTGCAGCAATGCCCGGCGGCGGTTTCGTTTTTTTTAGGTGGAACGGGGACGTCAATCCTTATCAATCAGGTCGCGCAAGGTCACATCCGGGTTGCGGAACTGACAATATCCGCCCTTGATATGTGCGTGTGTGATAGCGCTTTGAGGACAATTATGATAGCACGCGGTGCAGCGTATGCATCCGCGATTCCATTCCGGATGTCCGTCCCCGTCGCGAGTGATGGCGCCCACCGGACATATACGGGCGCAGATGCCACAACCGTTGCAGCGCCCCGTGTCGCACCGATACTGACGATAAAAGCCCTTGAAGGATGGCATCGCTTTCATACATATTCCCATAAGACGATCAGCGACCGATGGCAGCGCAATATAATGACGTCGAGCGGCAATATCGGCAGCGATGGCAGCCGTGTGGCCGGGTATATCCTTGGCATCGGCTGTCTCGATTTGTCGGCGTACATCGTAGAGCATAAAGTTGTTGTCCACCATCTTGATACTATTGGCATATGCAACCTGCAGGCCGCGACGGCGTGCTTGACGGCAGGCAATGTTCACCCCGAGGCCCGGTGTCACCCCACAGGTATATACCACAAAGAGATAGTCAGTGCGAATATCCGCAGTCTCAAAAAATCGCTCGACCGGCGCCGGCATACGCCCCGTGTGCGTAGGCGTGACAACACCTATGGCATCATCCTCCCATACGGCAGACGGCGTCTCGAGCGCCTCTCTTATGCCTATGATGCGGCTATCAGCCTGAGTCCGAGCGATATGCCGCGCCACAGAAAGAGAATTGCCCGTTGCTGAAAAACAGAAGACTATCATATCGCAAAGATAAGCATTCGACCGCTTTCAGCAAAAATAAATTTTATAATCCTAAAAACTGCTAAAAGAGCAAGCCTCCGACTAAACATTAGGTCGCAACAGCGGTCTATTGGTCAGAAAAAGACAAAAAGCAAAGAATGAAAACACGCCGCTCAGGACGTCCCGTAATGACGTCCATATTCCTACTGGCCGGCATATTATATGCCTTGGCCTACAACATTTCGGGAGTCGTGACCGACACCGACGGCGATGCGCTGGTGGGCGCCTCGCTGCGACTGCTGCGTAGCAAAGACTCGACAGTGGTCAAGGCCGCTGCCGCCGACGGCAACGGACGCTACGTGCTGCGCGACATCGCCGACGGGCGCTATGTACTCGAGGCCTCGTACGTAGGCCACAACCGACAGACAGTCAATGTCACCATGGCCGGACGAACACTGCGCGTGGACACTATGCGCCTCTCCGACGAAGCTTACACATTGGACGCCGTCACCATCTCCGGCATACGCACTCCCATCAAGGTGATGGAAGACACCATCGAGTTCAATGCCGACACCTATAAGGTGCAGCCCAACGCCGTAGTCGAGGACCTGCTCAAGCGTCTGCCAGGCGTCGAAGTGTCATCCGATGGTAAAATCACCTCCAACGGCAAGGAAGTCACCAAGATACTCGTGGACGGCAAGGAATTCTTCAGCGATGACCCCAAGGTAGCCTCCAAAAACCTACCCGTGAGCATGGTGGACAAACTTCAGGTCGTAGACCGAAAAAGCGATCTGGCTCGTATAACCGGCGTCGATGACGGCGAAGAAGAAACCGTCATCAACCTCACCGTCAAAAAAGGCATGAAAAACGGATGGTTCGGCAATGCCGAAGCCGGTGTCGGCACCGACAGCCGATACATGGGCTCGTTCAACGTCAACCGCTTTTGGAACGACAACCAAATCACGCTCTTAGGCGGCATCAACAACATCAATGAACCCGGATTTACGGACGGCGCCAGCGGCCGCTTCCGCCACTTCGGAGGCGACAACGGCATCACCACATCTCGCGCCCTGGGCCTCAACTTCAACGTAGGCAACAAGGAAATATTCCGCGTAGGCGGCAACGTAATGTACAGCAACACCGACGCCCGCACATACAGCACCACCGACCGCCAGTATCTCTTCGAAGACTCCACATCGTACGTCAATTCGGGCAAGTACGCGCACGACCGAGGACACAACTTCCGCGCCGACTTCCGCATACAATGGAACCCCGACAGCCTCAACACCCTGGAAATACGACCCCGCATGATGTACAATTCCAGCGACGGCCTTAGCGTCGATTCATCGCTGACACGCGCCGGCGATGCCGACCTCACACACGTCACCCAAAGCCGCAACAACGCCACCGGCGATGGCAACAGCTGGGAATTCGGCCTCTCAATGATATACAACCACAAATTTGCCTCGCGCCCGGGACGCTCGTTCAGCGTACACCTCAATGCCAATACCTCCAACGTACGCGAACACGAAGACTCATACTCCTGGAACCGCTTTTTCCTGCTTGACGACAAAACCGATGTGTACGACCAATACGCATCCAACCACACATGGAGCAAAACCTTATCGGCACGCCTAAGCTGGACCGAGCCACTGGGCAATGTCAAAAACGGCAACTTCCTGACCTTCGCTTACCGCCTGCGATACCGCTGGAACAACGCCGACCGCCTCACCTACGACCGCCCGGTATCGTGGCCCGGCGGATACGACCAAGACCCAGTCATCGGCGACGATTTGGTATGGAACAGCGACCTGAGCAACAGCTTCCGCAACAACTATATGAGCCAAGACATACGCGCCGGCTTCAAGCACGTCTCCAAGGTCTGGACCATTGATGCCGGCCTGTCACTGGTACCCCAAATGTCCAGTTCGCACGACCTCATTGACAACGCTCGCGACATACCCACGCGACACACCCTCAACATCGCCCCCTACCTGCGCTACCGCTGGAAACTGTCCAAGCAGCGCACCTTCAACCTCGACTATCGCGGACGCTCATCCCAACCCTCGATGTCCCAACTCCAACCCGTGGCCGACAAGTCCGACCCCCTGCGCATTGTCGTCGGCAACCCCTCGCTGGACCCCACATTCACGCACAGCATACGCATGCGCTACCAAAACTTCAATTCCGAGGCCCAACGTTCAATCATGGCCATGGCTTTTGCCAACATCACGCAAAACTCCATAGTCTCCAAGACCATCTACGACGCCACCACCGGCGGACAAACCACCACCTACGACAACGTCAACGGCGTATGGTCCGCAATGGCAATGGGTATATTCTCGCAACCGCTGCGCAACCGCGCATTCGTGTTCAATACCCATATAGGCACGCGCCTGAACCACAACGTCGGATTCAACAACGGCCTGCGCAACACCTCCATAGCCTTTGACGTGATGCTCTCGCCCTCGCTGGCATGGCGCCCCGACAACATCGAACTCGAGATACGCCCTCGCTACAACTTCCAGACATCTCGCAATACCGTCCAGTCAGGCAGCAACCGCGATGTACACGGCTACGGCTTCAGCTTCTACGGCACATATTACACACCTTTCGGGCTGGTGCTCTCCACCGACCTCAGTTACGACGCAACCAACGGATACTCGGCCGGATACGACCGCAACGAATGGATGTGGAACGCCTCCATAGCCTACCAATTCCTGCGTGGCCGCAACGCCACCATCACCCTCAAGGCCTACGACCTGCTGCGCCAGAAAAACAACGTCAGCCGCACCGTCACAGCCAACTACATCGACGACAGCCGCTACAACTCGCTCACGCGATACTTCATGATTACCTTCAGCTACAAATTCAACACCTTCGGCAAAGGCAACCAACCCAAAGACCGCAACGCCGATGACAGACGTCGCGGCCCGGGCGGCCCGCCTCCTGGCGGCCCTCGCGGCGGCGGACACCCCGGAGGACGTCCACCAATGTGATATCCTCCGCGCCAACCATACGCCCCACCCTGCGCCTGAAAAGTGCGATCTGCCGCACTTTTCAGGCGCAAACACATCTGACGACCTTCGGAAACATCCGCATCGACCGCCAAAAACAACGGTGGAATACAGCGCAAATAAGGCCGGACGTAAGCCGTTAGAGACACAGCGGTTAAGGCTCGCGTATATGCGTGCGCTACGGCTCAGTATTAAAGTATTTTAACGGCGCATCGTAATTGCGAAAAAAATCGTACCTTTGCGCTGGATTATCCACAAGGTACAGTTTCGAAAAAACTGAAATACAACAACATAAACCACCAACAATGAGTAGAGAAAAGAAATTCGTAACATGCGACGGCAATCAAGCCGCTGCCCACGTGAGCTACATGTTCTCGGAAGTCGCTGCCATCTACCCGATCACCCCGTCTTCGACAATGGCCGAATATGTGGACGAATGGTCCGCAGCCGGCCGCCGCAATATCTTTGGCGAGACGGTACTGGTACAGGAGATGCAGAGCGAAGGCGGCGCCGCCGGCGCCGTGCACGGGTCGCTGCAAGCCGGAGCGCTGACAACGACATACACAGCCTCGCAAGGACTGCTGCTGATGATTCCCAACATGTACAAGATTGCAGGCGAGCTGCTCCCGACAGTGTTCCACGTGTCGGCACGTACTTTGGCCAGCCACGCATTGAGCATATTCGGCGATCATCAGGACGTGATGTCCGTACGCCAGACCGGATTTGCTATGCTTGCCGAAGGTTCGGTACAGGAAGTTATGGACTTGGCCGGTGTGGCACATCTGGCCGCCATCAAGAGCAGCGTACCTTTCGTCAACTTCTTTGACGGCTTCCGCACCTCGCACGAAATCCAGAAAGTGGAAGAAATGCAACAGGAAGACCTCGAACCGCTGTTGGACCGCAAGGCACTCGCCGACTTCCGCGCACGTGCCCTCACACCCGAAGCACCCGTATCACGCGGTATGGCCGAAAACGGCGACGTGTTCTTCCAGCACCGCGAAGCCTGCAACCGACACTATAACGCCGTGCCCGACATCGTCGAAGGATACATGGCTGAAATCACCAAAATCACCGGTCGCGAATACCACCTGTTCAGCTACTACGGAGCCAAGGATGCCGACCGCGTAATCATCGCAATGGGCAGCGTCACACAGGCCGCCAAAGAAGCCATAGACTACCTCACCGCCAAAGGCGAGAAAGTCGGCCTCGTAAGCGTACACCTGTTCCGCCCATTCTCAGTCAAGCACCTGCTGGCAGCCGTACCCGCCACAACAAAGCGCATAGCCGTACTCGACCGCACCAAGGAACCCGGAGCCAACGGCGAGCCTCTGCTCCTGGACGTCAAGGAAGCCTTCTACGGCCGCGAAAACGCCCCCATGATCATCGGCGGACGCTTCGGACTGGCCTCCAAGGACACCACTCCCGCACAAATCGTCGGATTATACGAAAACCTCGCACTGCCCCAGCCCAAGGACCACTTCACTATGGGCATAGTCGACGATGTAACCTTCACATCGCTGCCTCCCGTCAAGGAAATGGCACTGGGCGACCCCTCGACCTTCGAAGCCAAGTTCTACGGACTGGGCGCCGATGGTACCGTAGGTGCAAACAAGAACTCCGTAAAAATCATCGGCGACAACACCGACAAATACTGCCAAGCATACTTCGCCTACGACTCCAAGAAGTCCGGCGGCTTCACCTGCTCGCACCTGCGCTTCGGCGACAAGCCCATACGCTCGACATACCTGGTGAATACGCCCAACTTCGTGGCATGCCACGTCCAGGCATACCTGCACATGTACGACGTTACACGCGGACTGCGCGACGGCGGCACATTCCTGCTCAACACCATCTGGGAAGGAGAGCAGCTGGCCAAACACCTGCCCAATAAGGTCAAGCGCTACTTTGCACAGCACAATATCACCGTATATTACATCGATGCAACACGCATCGCGCAGGAAATAGGCCTTGGCAACCGAACCAACACCATCTTGCAAAGCGCCTTCTTCCGCATCACCGAAGTGATACCCATAGACCTGGCAGTCGAACAGATGAAGAAATTCATCGTCAAATCCTACAGCAAGAAAGGACAAGATGTCGTCGACAAAAACTATGCAGCCGTAGACCGCGGCAATGAATACCACACTCTGGCCGTAGACCCTGCATGGGCACAGCTCCCCGACGACGAAATTGTCGCAGACAACGCTCCCGCTTTTGTGCACGACATCGTACGACCCATCAACGCACAAGACGGCGACCTGCTCAAAGTGAGCGACTTCGAAGCCATACCCGACGGAACATGGCAAAACTCCACCGCTCGCTACGAAAAACGCGGCGTGGCTGCCTTCGTCCCCGAATGGAATCCCGAAAATTGTATTCAATGCAACAAGTGTGCTTTTGTATGCCCCCACGCCGCCATACGTCCCTTCGTGCTCGATGCCGACGAAATGAAAGCCGCGCCCTTCGGCGAAGAACGCACACTTGCCACCATCGGCAAGACCATGGCCGGCACACGCTTCATCCAAGCCGTCGATGTCCTCGACTGCCTCGGCTGTGGCAACTGCGTAGACGTATGCCCCGGCAAGAAAGGCGTTAAGGCTCTGGAAATGAAACCGCTGGAAAGCCAACTCGACATTCAGCCCGAATGGGACTACTGCGCCGAAAAGGTCAGCTGCAAAGCCGACCTGGTAGACATCAAAGCCACCGTCAAGAACAGCCAATTCGCACAACCGCTCTTTGAGTTCTCGGGCGCATGCTCGGGCTGCGGCGAAACACCATACGTAAAACTCATAAGCCAACTCTTCGGCGACCACGAAATGGTAGCCAACGCCACCGGCTGCTCATCCATATACTCGGGCTCGGTACCCTCGACGCCATACACCGTCAACGCCGCCGGACACGGTCCCGCATGGGCCAACTCACTCTTCGAAGACTTCGCCGAATTCGGCCTCGGCATGAACATCGCCACCGAGAAAATCCGTCAGCGCGTAGCCGACCTGATGCACAAAGCCCTGGAATGCGCCAAGTGCTCCGATCAAATCAAAGCACTTGCTCAGCAATGGCTCGATGCACCCCACAACGCCGCTTCCACACGCGAAGTCGCTGACAAGATTGTGCCCTTGTGCCAAGCCTGCGGATGCGACACCTGCCGCGAAATTGTCGAGCTCAAAGGCTTCATCGCCGCTCGTTCGCAATGGATCATTGCCGGTGACGGCGCCGCCTACGACATAGGCTTCGGCGGCCTGGACCACGTACTCGCTTCAGGCAAGAATGTCAACGTCCTCGTACTCGACACCGAGGTATACTCCAACACCGGTGGTCAGGCCTCCAAGGCTACACCCTTAGGTGCCATTGCCAAATTTGCCGCCTCCGGCAAACGCATACGCAAGAAAGACCTCGGACTTATCGCCTCGACATACGGCTACGTATACTGCGCACAGATAGCTATGGGCGCAGACCAAGCACAGACCCTAAAGGCACTGCGCGAAGCCGAAGCATACGACGGACCTTCGCTGGTAATCGCCTACTCGCCCTGTATCAACCACGGCATCAAAGCCGGCATGGGACACAGCCAGAACGAGGAACAGCGTGCCGTCGAATGTGGATACTGGCACCTATGGCGCTACAACCCCGCACTCGAAGAGCAAGGTCAGAACCCCTTCAGCCTCGACAGCAAAGAACCCCAATGGGACAAATTCGAAGACTTCCTCAAAGGCGAGGTTCGCTACGCTTCCGTAGTCAAAGCCTACCCCAACGAAGCCGCCGAACTCTTCGCTGCCGCCAAGGCCAACGCCCAATGGCGCTACAACAACTACCGCCGCCTCTCACAGCAGCAATGGGGCGTAGATCCTCTGGTCGAAAAAATCGAAGACAACAACAAATAACCTCATAGGTTCCCGAACACAACAACAGCCCTCGCCAACCATCGACGAGGGCTGTTGTTATATCACCCGATAAAATTCCGGAAACCTAATCGCATGAATTTGCCTCCCACCACCATGATGCCATTATCCGGCAATCGATGAATTCACGGCGACTACTTTCAAAAACAATAACCACTAAAAACCTTTAAGTGCCTACTTTTTTGATCCGGCATCTCCCCCAAAAAACTCCGAAATATTCTCGGAAAACATGTTCGCACTCACCGAAAATTCGTAAATTTGCATCTGTGATAACACCCGAAAAGGTACATATTTTTGGTCTCCAAAAGTTAACGAAATTAAAAATATCGTTACAACAGTCTCGTTGATAGATACTTCCAAAAGTTGCTCTCCGAGACCATCCTCCACTAAAACAAGGATTAAGACATTCACGGGCAGCATCTTCCGAGGCAAATTGCCCAACTCCGAGACCATCCTCCACTAAAACAAGGATTAAGACCCAATTATATGATGCCTGCATCCATGTTTTAGCAACTCCGAGACCATCCTCCACTAAAACAAGGATTAAGACCATGGTTTGCAGGTTCAGCACGTCCCCTGCCTTAGCCTCCGAGACCATCCTCCACTAAAACAAGGATTAAGACCCAATCCATGTACTCCTTTGTATATTTGTTGAGAGTTCTCCGAGACCATCCTCCACTAAAACAAGGATTAAGACCTGAGACCATATTGAGAATCCACTACTGTGGCTTCTCCAAGACCATCCTCCACTAAAACAAGGATTAAGACCGCTCTCTTTCTATTGCATATTGAAGATTGTTGATGTTCTCCAAGACCATCCTCCACTAAAACAAGGATTAAGACCGCCTTATTACAAGCAGGTCAAAGCACCTACCATTTCTCCAAGACCATCCTCCACTAAAACAAGGATTAAGACCTTAGCTATTCTGAAAGCTAAGGCATATGGTACATGGTCTCCAAGACCATCCTCCACTAAAACAAGGATTAAGACGAGAGGGTGAGTTTCTTCATGGTTTGCAGGTTCAGCTCCAAGACCATCCTCCACTAAAACAAGGATTAAGACTATCCCTCCATGATGCGAAGAATATCATCCTCCCCTGCTCCAAGACCATCCTCCACTAAAACAAGGATTAAGACGATCGTGAATTTTGCCATGTGTATAACGGTTTTGAGTCTCCAAGACCATCCTCCACTAAAACAAGGATTAAGACCCAACAAGAGTTTGCGAATATGTTCCAGTATAGACGGTTCTCCGAGACCATCCTCCACTAAAACAAGGATTAAGACTTTTTGTATAGTTTGCGATCTAAAGCCTCTTGAGTGCTCCGAGACCATCCTCCACTAAAACAAGGATTAAGACTAGGGTATATTTAGATATTCCTCTATGTCCTTTACTCTCCGAGACCATCCTCCACTAAAACAAGGATTAAGACATCCGCTTTGCTGTCGGCGTCTATCATTTCACGCACTCCGAGACCATCCTCCACTAAAACAAGGATTAAGACAATTATAAAATAATTATGTAATTGAGCTTTTTCTGCCCACTCCGAGACCATCCTCCACTAAAACAAGGATTAAGACTTCAATCAAAGCTATATACTGAGACCCAATTTGATCTCTCCGAGACCATCCTCCACTAAAACAAGGATTAAGACAGCTTGAGAGAGTATGTTGCCCTCTCGTACTATTCTCCGAGACCATCCTCCACTAAAACAAGGATTAAGACATTCGGCAGCAACGGCGGCCGTTACCTTGAATATGTCGCTCCGAGACCATCCTCCACTAAAACAAGGATTAAGACCTGCGCATTCCACGCCGTTAGCAAACTTGCATAGGACTCCGAGACCATCCTCCACTAAAACAAGGATTAAGACTTTGTTCTGCTTTTTCTTCTTGTGTCATTGTTATATTATTCTCCGAGACCATCCTCCACTAAAACAAGGATTAAGACTTTAAATAAGAGTTTCCCCAAATGTGATATCAGGTGCTCTCCGAGACCATCCTCCACTAAAACAAGGATTAAGGTCTCTTTCAACAAGAGTAACTATAAAGTATTTTGAATATGATACATTACTATACACAAAAACGAGAGCTTCCCCCCTCAGAAATATATGAGGATATGAAGACCTCGGCTGTGTTTGAGATTTTAAGCCTGCTGCCGCCGGAAAAAATATTGGACATTCTCCGAGAAGCATCGGAATTACCCACTGACATCCAATCTCCCCAAAGCCTAAAGGATGTATGGTTTTGGCCACATTTGGAAGGCATTGAAGGGACTGATCACTCGAGATTCGTTGAGCCGGATGTTATATTTCAATTTGATAATGTTGACGTCATCATAGAGGCCAAACGCAATGATAACAATCCTCAAAATCCAAAGCAATGGGATTCTGAGCTTGAAGCATATAAAGAGAGCTATCCGAGCAAAAAAAAGAAAGTATATCTGATTGCAGTAGATGGAAACGGCGGCAAAAACGGCAAATATGCAGAAAACGAAGATGTTTATCAGACTTCCTGGCGCAGACTTTGTAGTGCCGTGAATAACCAGAAAAATAAAGGGCGAATTATTGATTTATTATTAAAAACTTTTGAGGTACTTGGAATAAGAAGTTATTCACCATTATCAAATTTTATATCTGAATATAAATATAAACTAAAGTTGTATCGCTTTTCCGATGCAAAAAACAATCTTGGTAGTATAATAGGATGACAAATTACGAAGTAGAACTATTCAAACAGGTTAATCTTGCAAAGGAATTATTCTTTGCTTATAACAAGAGGATTGAAGCTATAATCTCATTCATCAAAGAACATGTAGAAAAGTCAAATAACAATAACGAGGGAGACTCGGTCGGAGCGTTGGAAAAACCAATGCTACGATATAGCATAATGACAGAAGGCTACAAGCGACATGTTTCCATATTGAGAATAGACAACTTTAATGACAGCGCACCGGTCCTAGCTTTTATGATGTATTATAACGCCAAAAACGACTCATGGGAAGGCTGGGAAAAAGAGGATGAGATCGAAGGAAAACTCTGTATTGAGGAACCTTATATAAGTCAATGCACCGATCCTGACCCCGATGCCCGTTGGACTTTCGCTGTTTATACACGACCCATAACTGACTTCCGGAATGAAGCTTCATGTCTGAATACCATTAAAGAAGTCAATAATACGTTTAAAGAACTCATCAAAATGGATATAGAATACTTTATAAGATTAGACAACAAGTAAAAAAGGTAGCATTAAACATAAGCTCCAATAACTAATTGTGTGGGTAGTCGACCTTGAACTTTCCACTGACGAGGTATGCCATATCTATGAATTTAGATATTAGGGTGAACGGATTGACTTATTCGATAGCTGTCCCTTCCCACACAATTGAGTTCTATTTCCGACCCATATATGCACAAAAAGAAAAGGATTACATCCAACGCATAAGGCGTTGTGCTGTAATCCCTTTCAATCAATGTGACCCCGGAGGGGCTCGAACCCTCGACCCGCTGATTAAGAGTCAGCTGCTCTACCAACTGAGCTACGGAGTCATGCATCGAACAGGCATCTCTTTGCCCTCTTTGCGGATGCAAAGGTACAATCTTTCAGCGAACCGACCAAATATTTTTTTCAAAAAATTTTTCTCAACGATTTTTTTCGCTCGAACGGCAAAGCGCTGTCGGTAAATCGCCGGCACTGCAGACAATATGTGTCATCCGTCATATGTCCTTAAAATACTTCTTGCAATCATTGCAATAGTACAGCGTCCTCTTGAATGGGACAAAAGTATTGGCAACAAGCACCGCGCCCGCAATCCGGCAGAACCACGACAGAACACGTCCCGGGAGGAAAAAACCCGCAGCGCATACGACCAAACCTATGGCCAAAAAGTATACAGGCAGTCTTTTGCGCACCACTTCCTTGGTGATATTCTCACTTCCACATTCGCGACAATATGTCACCCCTTTCGAATTGTCCGGATTGCACTTTGCCGCTATGTCCGCGGCTCTCTCAGCATCATCGTCCTCTACGTACAACGAAAACATAACCGCGCTTCCCGTCGAGTTGAACAGGTCTCCGTTGTATTCGACTATCTTGGCATCTATGCCCGATTCCTTCAAGATGGACTCAAGCTCCTGCAGCTCTGTAACATACTGACTCCTTCGTATTTCCTTCATAAGAGATTATTTTGACTATTGTTTCGCAAAAATACACTTATTTCCGATCATTCACAAGAAAAAGAGTGTAATACACCGAAACATCGCGTTTTTACACATTTATATATTATGCTATGCTACGAACCGGCTTGCATCTCGTTTTTTTTATGTAAATTTGCACTGATAAGCGCGAGGTGTTCCGCAGTACCGACGGTCACGCCTTGGGCTTTCGCGTTATCTTCATTACACACCACCCACCCTAACACGAGACTACGAATATGCCCATGCGTAAATGGCGCATCGATGACAGCGCCGAACTGTACAACATACGCGGCTGGGGTCGCAACTATTTCGACATCAACGACAAAGGCAACGTAACCGTAACGCCGCGCCCGGGAGACTTTCCGGTAGATCTTAAAGAACTTATGGACCGTCTACAGGAACGCGACTTGGCATCGCCCATACTACTGCGCTTCCCGGACATTCTGGACAACCGCATCGAAAAAATCTCGAACTGCTTCCGCGAAGCAGCCTCTCGCTACGGATACACGGCGCAAAACTACATGATCTACCCCATTAAGGTAAATCAGATGCGCCAAGTCGTAGAAGAAATTGTATGCTATGGCACCAAATTCAACATCGGTCTCGAAGCCGGTTCCAAGCCGGAGTTGCATGCAGTCCTGGCCACTAACACCAATGCCAACGCCCTGGTAATCTGCAACGGATACAAGGACGAGAGCTATATCGAATTGGCACTGCTGGCCCAAAAAATGGGACGCCGCATATACCTGGTGGTGGAAAAACTGAACGAGCTGCGACTTATCGCCGAAATGTCAGAACGCCTCGGTGTACGCCCCAATATCGGCATACGCATCAAACTCTCCAGCGCCGGCTCGGGCAAATGGGCCGAGAGTGGCGGCGACCAAAGCAAATTCGGGCTCAATTCATCCGAACTACTCGAAGCCTTGGGCATACTCGAGGAGCGCAACATGAAGGACTGCCTCAAGCTGATACACTTCCATATAGGCAGCCAAATCACCAAGATACGGCGCATCAAAAACGCCCTGCGCGAAGCCACACAGTTCTATGTCCAGCTGTCGCAAGCCGGATTCGACATCGATTTCGTGGACATAGGAGGCGGACTGGGCGTCGATTACGATGGCACACGCTCGGCCTCCAGCGAAAGCTCGATGAACTATTCCATACAGGAATACGCCAACGACTCGGTCAGCGCACTGGTGGACGTGTGCGAAAAAAACCATCTCAAGCAGCCCAACATCATCACCGAGAGCGGACGCTCACTCACGGCGCACCACTCGATACTGATATTCGAAGTGCTCGAAACCACCAACCTCCCCGTATGGGACGATGACGAAACACTGCCCGAAGACGCACACGAACTGGCCAAGGAGCTATACGACATTTGGGACAAGCTCAACGGCCCATCACTGTACGAATCATGGCACGACGCACTGCAAATACGCGAGGAGGCCCTCGACCGCTTCTCACTGGGCGTGCTGGACCTGAAAACACGCGCCCAAGTCGAAAAACTATTCTGGAGCATCGCACGCGAAGTGGGCGAGATGGCTGCAAGTATGAAACACCCGCCGGAGGAACTGCGAGGCATCGCCAAGATGCTACCCGATAAGTACTTCTGTAATTTCTCGCTATTCCAATCGCTGCCCGACTCGTGGGCCATCGACCAGGTGTTCCCCATCATGCCCATCCAACACCTTGACCAAAAACCCGGCAAAACCTGCACCATACAAGACATCACCTGCGACAGCGATGGCAAAATAGCCAATTTCATTACCCTGCACGACCCGTCGTGTGCCCTACCGGTACACGCCATCAAGCAAGGCGAAAAATACTACCTCGGCGTATTCCTCGTGGGCGCTTATCAGGAAATCCTGGGCGATATGCACAACCTCTTCGGCGACACCAACGCCGTACACATCAACGTCTATCCCGACCACTACGATATCGACCGCATAATCGACGGCGAAACTGTGGCCGAAGTCCTCGACTACGTGCAATTCTCGGCCAAAAAACTGGTGCGCAATGTCGAGTCCTGGGTATCTGCATCCGTCAAAAGCGGCGCCATCACCGCCGAAGAAGGCCGCAATTTCATCTCCACCTACCGCTCGGGGCTATACGGATACACATACCTCGAAAAAGACTGAATCACGCCTATTAAAGACCGGGCAAGGCTGCTGCAAGAGCGACAAAAATTGCACCGACATCCAACGTTCAAACACCAAGAGAATACACCCGTGCGAGTATTTCTGCAATTGTCATACGACGGAAAGCCATTCAACGGATGGCAAATCCAGCCCGACCGCCCCAGCGTCCAAGAGACACTCGAGCAGGCCTTAGAAATGGTACTGCACACACACGTAAAAGTGACCGGTGCCGGACGCACCGACACGGGCGTACACGCACGCACCATGGTGGCACATGCGGACATCCCCGATGACTTTGCACGAGACACGGCAGCCATGCGCCGCCTGCACGGATCGCTGAGCGGAATATGCCGCCCGTCCATAGCCATACACGCCATCACCGCAGTACACGCCGATGCACACGCACGCTTCGATGCCACCGCCCGCACCTACCGGTACATGATGCACACGGCCGAGAACCCTTTTATACGCAATCTGTCGTGGCACGCGCCCGCCGACTTGGACTTTGAGGCCATGAACCAAGGCGCCGCCCTTGTGGTCGGGCGAAAAGACTTCACATCATTCTCAAAACTACACACAGACACCAAGACCAACATTTGCGATGTCACAGTATGTCGCATGGTTCGGCAAGGTCCGACCGCCTGGTTTCTGGAAATACGCGCCGACCGCTTTCTGCGCAACATGGTGCGCGCCGTCACCGGCACCCTTGTAGATGTCGGACGCCACAAGCACGCCCCCGAACACGTGGCCGAAGTCATAGCCGCCATGGACCGCAGCGCAGCCGGCACATCGATGCCCGCGCACGCCCTGTACCTTTGGGACATCGAATACCCATATTATCAGACAATACAAATATGACACGACGCCGAAAGCGCGGCAAAAAAAACCGCCGCCAAATTCCGGGAATACAATGGCTGCTGTACGCACTCGTATTCGTGGGCGCCACCATCACATGGTGGCAGTCCTGCCGAACGGACAATACCGCCAAGGCAGACACTATCGGAATCGTTGACAAAAACGCACTGCTGGACGTCTCCATACCGCCATTCCAAACCGGAACGACCGTCAGATACCTCGGATTTACCGTCAACTTCAACTCAGACAAACACATACCCAATTACGTAGCATGGGAACTTACGCGCAATCATGTTGACGGTCCATACAAACGCACCAACAACTTCCGCGCCGACGAGTCCGTTGCCGGATGCGCGACACCCGAAGACTACCGCCGTAGCGGATACGATCGCGGACACATGGCACCGGCCGCCGACATGAAATGGTCGTCCCAAGCCATGGACGCATGCTTCCTGCTCACCAACATCTGCCCTCAGTCACAGCACCTCAACACCGGGCCATGGCGCAAGCTCGAAGAAGCCACTCGCCGATGGGCGGCACGCGACAGCGCACTCATAGTCATCTGCGGCCCCATACTCACGGACAAGCTTACCGAAACCATAGGCACGACCGAAGTCGCTGTACCCAAGCGCTTTTTCAAGGTCATACTCGCCCCTTATGCCGACCCTCCGCGAGGCATCGCCTTCGTCATGTCCAACCTCGTACAACCGGGCGGGATGCAGACTGCAGCCACATCCATAGACGAAGTCGAACGCATCACCGGCATGGACTTCTTTGCCGCACTACCCGATGACATCGAGGCTCAAGTGGAAGAACAAAACAATTTCAACCAATGGCAACGACGCCGCTGAACGCCGCTGCGCACCCTGACGCCCCCGACACGCCAATGAACACAGACACAATATGCGCCATATCCACCGCCCCCGGAGTGGGCGGCATCGCCGTGGCCCGCGTCAGCGGACCGCAAGCTATAGCCATCGTTGACAGCATTTGGCGCGGCCGACGCCTCGCACAAGTCGCCTCACACACAGCACACCTGGGCGACATCATCGACACCGACGGATCCACACTGGATCAGGCGCTGGCCACGGTCATGCGTGCGCCGCGCTCGTACACGGGCGAAGACACCGTCGAAATCTCGGTACACGGATCGGCATACGTCCAACGCCGTCTTATCGAGACACTTATCGCCGCCGGCGCACGACTTGCCGAACCGGGCGAATACACGCGCCGAGCTTTCGCTGCCGGCAACCTCGACCTGGCACAAGCCGAAGCCGTCGCCGACCTCATCGCCTCGCGCTCCAAAGCCGCACACGACCTCGCCGTCAAGCAAATGCGCGGCGGAATATCGCAACGTCTCGACCAATTGCGTGCCAAACTTGTAGACCTGGACGCCCTACTCGAACTCGAACTCGACTTCTCGGAAGAAGACGTCGAATTTGCCTCACGCAAACACCTCAAAGACACAATCACACAGATAATCAACCATATACAACAACTACACGACAGCTACAACGCCGGCAACGCCATACGCGAAGGCTTCACAGTAGCCATTGCCGGAGCCACCAACGCGGGCAAATCATCACTACTCAACGCCCTCGTAGGCGACCAGCGCGCCATCGTCAGCGACATCCACGGCACCACCCGAGACATCATCGAAGACACCATCACCGTAGGCGCCTACACCTTCCGACTGCAAGACACAGCCGGCATACGCGACCGCGCTCAAGCCGATACCATAGAAGCCATCGGCATCGACCGCGCCACCGAAGCCCTGCGCAAAGCAGACATCGCCCTCGTGCTATGCCCCGCCGACAGCAATGAAGACGCACGACGCCACGCCGTCAGCCTCACCCGGCTGCGACGCCGGGCCAATCCCTCGGCTTATACCGTTTTGGTAGTCAGCAAAGATGATATCTGCGAAGCTGAAAACTGCGTAAAAGCACTACTCGACCCGCTACCCGACGGCATTGACATCGTGGCCGTCAATACCGTCACCGACAACGGCATCAGCCCCATATACGAAGAACTGGAACACTATGCCAAAGAAGTCGCCGACAGCGCCCCCGACATTATGATTTCCAATATCCGGCAGCGCCAAGCCCTGGCCGAAGCACTCGCCGCCGCCCGACGCGTCGACGAAGCGCTCACCACAGACGCCACCCTCGACATAGCCGCCTTCGCCCTGCGCGACTGCATCGAAGCACTCGCCGCCGTCACCGGCCGCATATCCTCCCAAGAGGTCCTCAACACCATCTTCTCCCGCTTTTGCATCGGAAAATAACCACCCGACAACATGACAATCCATGCACTCAGGATCAAACAAACAGCCTATCACACTTGACAACGGAGAAATTGCCTTAGCGACCTTCCCTGTTGTTGTTTCCGCAAGCCGAAGCACTGATATTCCGGCATTTTACTCTGACTGGTTTTTTTACCGGCTAAATAAGGGATATTCCGCATGGATTAATCCCTTTAATGGTGTCAAGAGCTATATCGGATATGCAGATACGCGCTTCATTGTCTTTTGGTCAAAAAATCCAAAGCCACTACTTGCTCATTTAGACACACTAAAAGAACTTAGAATTGGCTGTTATATTCAATATTCTTTAAATGATTACGAGGACGAACGTCTTGAATTAGGCGTTCCTCCTATTAACGAACGAATTGACACATTCAAGAAGCTTTCAGAAAAACTTGGCAAGGATGCCGTTATATGGCGTTTTGATCCGTTGATACTAACAGATAAAATCAATATAGACAACCTCTTGGATAAAATCTGTAATATAGGAGACCAACTGCAGGGCTACACAAACAAACTTGTTTTTAGTTTTGCAGACATTGAAACATATGCAAAAGTACGCAACAATCTAATCAAGGACGGCATAAAATATACGGATTGGACAAAAGACCAAATGGAAGTTTTTGCCCAACGTCTCGTTTCAGTCAACGCAGAAAAAGGCTGGAATCTTGAGCTCGCCACCTGCGGAGAGACGGCCGACCTAACCGGAATACAACACAACCACTGCATAGATGATTCTCTGATATTACGACTATGCCCGGATTCAACCGAACTACTCGACTATTTCAACGCCGAAATCATAGACCCCACTACCAGCCTATTTCAGTCCTCAGAGCTAATTCCACAAAATGCCATACCTACCAAAGACGGCAGATATATCTTAATAAAGAAAAACAATCGAGACAAAGGGCAAAGGCTCGCCTGCGGCTGTATGAAAAGCAAAGACATCGGGCAATACAACACATGCATCCATATGTGTGAATATTGCTATGCAAACACAAGCAAACAGGCCGCCGCACAAAATTATAATCGGCACAAAGCCGACCCATTGTCTGATACAATAACCGGGATATGAGCTACAACGACGACATCCTAAGCAAACAGAATCCGACGATATATGACATCGTCAAGATTTCGAGGAGCCACATACTATCATGCAGATATAAACAGCAGCCATATATCTACACCGACGACAATGGTAGGAATCTTGACCATGGCAAGGCCGTATTAGAGACAGAAGAGCAATGCTGCGCATATATGGCGGCTTATGGTATCATGCATTACAAAAAAGTCCTACGAGCCTTAGACGACAAGGAATTCCCATTTGATATGCTTTCTGATGGGTTCGAGATTTTCGATTGGGGGTGTGGCCAAGGCATCGGCACATTGGCTATAATCGATATTCTTCGGGAGAAAGGCATTTCAGACAAGCTACACAAAATTACGCTTGAGGAGCCATCGGATATAGCCAGAAGCCGTGCCATTCTACACATTCGCCAGACGTTGGGGAACGAAGACGTATGTATAGCAGAAACGGCCAAATATCTGCCATCTGATAGCGCCGAGACCGGCAATTGCATCACAGAGATCAATGTTGAGCAACCATGCGCAATACACGTATTCTCCAACATCTTAGACATCGGATCCGTGAGCCTAAAGGGTGTATCAAGACTGATAACATCTTCCGGCCAAAAGCATATTGTTTTGTGCATCGGGCCGGCCAAACTTGAGGAGGCTCGAATTAAGTCCTTTAAGAGCTATTTTCTGCCGAACAAAATCACAGTTTTCACCGATTTCAACGAGACCAATTTTGGGAAGCATAGTAACAACAGACCCTATGGCTGCCTAATCAATAGCTTCTCATACAGCCTGGCCAACAAGCAAGAGATAATCCACCAATACAAATATTTCGCGCCGATTCAGTATTTTGCGTCATATTCCGAAACGACATTAGACCCTACTGACAATGCATTTGAAGTATTAGCTCCGTTCGACCTGACTGCGCACAAGTACCTATGTCCTATATACGCCGTTATCAGCAACTTGATTTCTCGTGGTTGTCCTACGTGGGCAAGCAAAAAAGTGCTTGACTACATCGTCTCTTTACCCGACAGCCAAAGACAACAAAATTTGCGTGCCGTTGCCCGCATACAAAAAACATTGATTGAAGCACTAATTTCAAAAAGGCTAAACGCAGAAAAAGCACATTGGGATATATTGATACTTGAAGACGACTCTTCAGTTGCAGAGTTAGCCGTAGCCGATTTCTATGAATTGTATCACAATCTTATCGCCATGACAGTTGAGTATGACAGCCTAGAGCTGCCGTCTTATTCCGTTCACACAAAACGCGATGCAGATACAAGCCGTAAATACGACATTATCCTTGATGTGTCGACACTCCAATATTGCGATACCACGAATGTCTCTTTCCCCAAGTTTAATGCCCTAAACGATTGTTATTTCATTATTCGCTCTTCAAAAAGTATATTTTCAAACAGAGCAATCTATACTACACAACGCATTAAATACAAACCTCTTACACACAAAGACACACACGGCAACTATGCAATCATTGAGCAGAACGCCCGACACTTACGGTATTTTCTAAACCTAATTTTCAGAAAAGAAGACTTTCGTCCCGGACAATTACCCATTCTTTCGCGAGCCTTAAGCCTGAACAACGTTATCGGATTATTGCCAACAGGAGGCGGCAAATCATTGACATATCAATTGGCCGCAATGCTTCAGCCGGGAGTAACAATTGTAGTCGACCCCCTAAAAAGTCTTATGAAAG
>OJAR01000055.1_pt1 | contig 40906 bp, 53 predicted proteins | sample 1589431 | NCBI WGS metagenome assembly OJAR01 (sample SAMN03283242) | human gut metagenome | biome: human-associated habitat; material: feces | host: Homo sapiens | place: Peru | collected 2012 | reverse complement strand
TTAAATCAGTGTCGGACAAATCCACGCCGGTCAATTGCGCGCCGGACAAATTCGCGCCGGATAAATCCGCTCCGGTCAAATCAGCGCCTCTTAAATCAGTGTCGGACAAATCCGCGCCGGTCAGACTGATACCGTGGTTCACAGCATATTCCACTGCTTCATCGACCGTGTCTGCATCTTCAATTATGAGAGGTTCCAGGTCCTTTCGTGTAATCACAATCATTTTCATTTCCTTTCGTTTTGTTGTTCACCAGCGGACAGCCCGCCGGACGTTCTTGTTGATGATCCCCCCGACCAGGAGGATCGCCATAAGCACCAGAAAAGGTGCTGTAAAGGTCAGTGTCAAAATCAGAAATTCTCTCATAGCTCCTCCTTTCGAGGGGTTATCATTTCAGTGTCAAAAAAAAGTTTTTCACGGTGAAATCCTTAACATCCGTTTGCGTGTTTCGACGGGGTTTGTGCCGCCGTGGATTTGCAGGTTCAATTGTCAATCAGCACCCGGATTTTTTATCGGTGTTCCGGTTCACCGATGGAGTTCTGGTCAAACGCGGTTCGCCAGTGCGCTTGCAACGGCTTTTTCAATGCCGCGCTGGAACTCCATGCCGAAGCACAGTTCATTTTTGTCCAGTCCCTGCACATTGCAGAAACGGGAAATTTCTTCCGGGCTGTTGAAATCGTCGATGCGCTGTTTCACCAGCACCCGACCCGTTGCAAAAGACAGGCCATGCCCAAGGGCGATGCTCTCTTTGCACAGAGCATCCATTTCTGTCTGTGATACTTTGGTAGTGTTCATGCCGCACCCCCTTTGGCGAGGGTGGGAATATTGGACCCGGTAAAAGCCGGGATAGCGTAATGAAAACTCATACGTCCTCCTACTGGTGAGGTGTTTTCTGTATGCTTTTCCTGCGCCTTCTCACGGGCGCAAAAAAAGCGGGCTTGGTCGGGAGTTAAGAACACGCCAGTAGTCGTGCCGGTCATGATTTCGCATGACCGCTCCCTCAAGCCCGCCATTACAACGGATACATGAGTTTTGATTCTTTTACTGGCAGGGTTCTTACGCCCACACGCCATTACAATAGCATGGCAAATGCCAAATGCAAGCCCCGGAACGGAAAAACTTGCGATTTTCTTTCCAGAGGTCATTTCTGCTTTATTCATGATTCACCCCCACAACACATCTACACTTTTTTGTAGACGAGCCGAAAATTTTTTTGTGCATGGCATTGACTGCCAGCCCGTATACCTGAATGCGCGTTAGCCGTTTTTCAGGGTCAAATGCCCTTATTTCTTCGACTTTTTTTGCTGTTTCGGGAGCAACCCGAATCAAAACCGTTTCTTTCATATCTCCTCCTTTTCCAGACAATATATCAACACTTTTTTGTTTTTCAAGTGTTCTTTCAAACTTTTTTGTTGATTTTTTGTTGCGACGCATTATTTTATAGGTAAACGGAGGAAAAACGATGATCATTTTGAATGATGCAATGCGGAAAGCAATCTCTGATGCTGTAAATGACACGGCTGGCGGTCAGGCGGAACTGGCACGCAAAACCAATGTCTTTCAGCAGAACTTTTCACGTTACATTTCCGGGCAGACAACAAAAATCAGTGAGAGGATGTGGCAGCAGATTTATCCTTACCTGAAAAAGTATCTTCCGGACGGGTATGAGCCGGACGGTTTGTCTGCAAGCGGAATTACCGTCAATATTCAAAAAGATTACCGGAGTTCCTTGAAGTATTGCATGACGGTATTGAATCAGGATGCTATCCCGGACAAGGTGAAAGTGGACCTGGTCCGGCAGTACATAGAAAGCATTTTGAAATAAACAGGCAACGCGGGAAAGACGGCCGCTTTTCCGCAGAGCCGAATAAAAAAACACAACCATGAATCCAAAGGAGAGAAACAAAATGGAAAAAGGAATGAACAGTGCCATCGACCAGACCGCCCGGAACCTCACAGCGGATTGCCCGGAAATGACACTCTCCGACAGCAATAACCGGATCACGCTGAACAGCGGCGCGGTCCTGAACATCATCGAATCCGAATCGGCTTGTTTCAGACACCTGGTCCGGAATCTGCTGGCGAACCGCGAATTGTCCGACGCGCAGTTCAGACACATGGTGCGGACCATCGCAGGATAAAACGGAAACGGAAATCACGTCCGGCGGAATTCACCGTCGGACTTCAGGGATAAAGAAAATGATACAGGGGGAAATCATGAACAGAAACACAATCACAATGACAGCAGCGGCAGTATCAGATACAAGCGGAAAGACAGAAAATCCGGCGGCACTCCGGTTTCCCGTAGTCTTCGTTTGTCCCGGCCATGACTGCCAGCCGTCATTCTGGATGAGACATCATGGCTGTACGTAAGATAAAAAACATCTGGTATTCCTATTTTCGCGATGAAAACGGCGTATTGCGGACGCGATCCACCGGCTGTACCGACCGTGCGGCGGCGGAAAAAATAGATTCGCAGTACCGGTCAACCGTCGGAATGCGCCGTGCATATAAAAAAATTCTGAAAAACGCCGATCCTGATTTCGTCCGGAAAGCGGAAGAAATCATGAAAATGGAAAGCCATCCGCAGGTACAGCGCGTCGCGCACAAACGAGGTACGCTTGCCTTGTCGGAAATGCTGGAAAAAGCAAAATCCAAACGCTCCCTGTCGGAAGACCATGAACGAGCGTGGAAATATTTCTGCAAAGGGGTTGATGTCTGTTTCGCGGACGAGGTAACACCGGCAATCTGTCAGAAGTATCTCGACAGCCAGTTTGGCGACAAATCCGCGAAAACGTGGAATAACCACAAATCCGCGCTGAACATGATTTTCCGTTTGTGTCTGGTCGAGGCGAATATAACCATGTCTCCGTTCCAGCCGATTATGAATAAAGAGTTGACGGATGTGAAATCCCATCGCAACCTTACCGACGCTGAAATCGCCCTGGTCCTGGAAAAAGGAGACTTGCAAATCCGGATCATGACCATGCTTGCCCGCTGGACTGCGCAGCGTCTGGAAACCTGCGCCCGGATGACCTGGAACGACTTCGATTTTGAAAAGAAAATATTCCTGATAAAGCCGGGAAAAACTTCGCGGTTCAATAAATTCGTCTGCGTTCCTTTATTCTCTCCTCTGGAACGCTTTCTGAAAGAACTTGAACCGCAGGTGAAAGACAAATCCGCGCCATTGGTGAATGTGTTCGGCTGGACAAACAACGACGCGTTTTCCCGGAAATTTGCGCGTTTGTTGAACCGCGTGAATATTCAAGATTCTCCGGAAGGCACTGCAACATTTCATTCCATTCGAGGTACGGCAATAACATGGATGAAAGATATGGGCTTGTCCGCAGACATCCGCCGTGCCATTACCGGACACTCCAATTTAACCACGGAGGACATCTATGCAAGGTCAATAAAAGGAGTATCGGATGCGGCGAAAGCAATCAATAAATGTATGTAATATCGTATGTAATCATACATTTCAAGGTAAAAAAGTGGGTTCAACTCCCGCCGGCTCCACCATTTTTATACTTAAATCACATCCCCCAACCCCCCTCCATACGGAGATTTTGTATGTAACTTTGTATGTAACCGTTTCTCCGGAATTGGCATTGAAAAAAACACAACATAGGAGTATGTTTTAGTATGAAAAAAGATTTCTCATTACGGTCTATGAACATCCCGTGGCAGGATTACCGGGAAGCCGATCCGGAAAACTTCGGCTGGCTTCGCTTTTCCAAAGTGGAATGCCACGGTTTTACCCTCTATTTGACGTTTACCCACCCCGGACACTGGACAATAGAATCTCCGAAACAGCCGGAGATTATACAATGTCGTTGCTATATCCACAACGAAGAAACATACAGGATGATCCGCGGCTCTTTTGACATAATCGACAGGTATGACATGTGGATCGGACGCAATGGCGGCGATCATGAATTTTGCGTCGGTCTCCGGTACGGCTGTTATGAGTGGGAAATACTCGGAGATTGGGAAAAAGAAGAACGTGAGAAGAAATACAACGAGAATCCGCCTTCTGAAATGTTTGATGATGAACTTTTTGATTTCAAACGGATTTTCTGGCTTCTGAAAGAAGGCTCGTAATCGCTCAAAACGTGATGTGTAATTGGCTGTGTAATTGGCGGGGTTTTAGCCTCGAAACGTGATGTGTAATTGGCTGTGTAATTGGAACAAAAAAAGGACGGACATTTCTGCCCGTCCCAGAGGAAAGAAGACGTTTTTTTACTTGAAACGCCCCATGGAATCGCGTCCGCGTCTGCCGAATTCGGCGATTTCAACAGTCGGAAGCATCCCCCGGTGATCCCGGAAGTCGCGTCCTTCCATGCGCCGCCGTCCGGCATAATCTCCGTCGTCCATGACGCGTGAACGGAATGCCCGCCGGTTGCCTTCGCTGTATTCCAGCATTTCAGCATACTTGGAAATGGCTTCTTTTTTGGCTTGCATTTCCAATTCTTCCGGAAGCATCTGCTTGTAGCCCTTCATAGCCATGCACAGTTCGGTGAACTCCTTCACCGCGTCAAAAGATTCGTCCTTGCAAATCTTGTTGATGAGATTACCGGCTTCACGGCAAATCAGACATTTGATGTCCGATTCACTCAAGGACTGCCCGATAATTTCGCCCAGACGTTCCTTGACCTTGCACAGATATTCTTCCTGCTCCGTGCTGTTTTCGCGCGCATAGCTCCGGTAAAACTGCCCGATCCCGGTCATGCGTCGAGCCATGTCAATTCCGCGAATTAGACTGTCATTGACAGAATTGTCGCGGTAATGCCCACCGTTGTACATCCCCCCTGCATAACGGTTGTTGCTTTGCCGCAAATCGTTTTCGCTCTGCCATTCCGGTTCGCCCTGGACTCCGTCGTACATTTTCTGCACCAGAAAATTCAGCATCATCCAGTTCATTTTTTCCGGATCGGCGTTCCTCAATTCAGAAAGAAACGTTTCCTTGTCCCGGTATCTGTCAGGCATTTTGCCCATCATTTCTTTCAGTTCTTTTTCTTTGTCGTCGTTCATGATAAAAGCCTTTCTCTTTATCTTCCCATAAATCCGCCCCCCATCATAGGGTTGAACCCCCCCATCATTGGCGGCATCCCGCCTCCCATCATGCGTTGCATCAGACTTTGGAGCATTCCCTGCGGATTCTGCCGCATCTGCTGCAATGTGCTGATGAAATTCGGGTCCCTGAACTGCTGGTCCATCGCCAGAATCTTGTTTGCGACCCGCTGGTCGATCCGATTTCCGTTTTTTGCCTCGGCTTCAAGGATTTCCAGCGTGTAAGACTGTCCATCCTGACCGGGAATAATTCTGATTGTCGTGTACCCATGCGCAGTATTTTTCGCATTGCTTGCGTTTCCGTTTCCAGTTGCGTTCAGTCCCTGCGCATTCAAGTTGATTTGCTGTTCTGCCATCTTACTTTCCTCCGTTCAAATTTGATTGTATGTGATTGATTTGCGGAACTTGCGTATTCAGCGGCATGATGGTCGGCGTCTGGATATAAGGCAGCGGCGGCGCGGGCATGATAGCAGACGCCTGAAACAGCGGTTGACTGTACTGCTGAAACATCGGCTGCTGGTAATATCCTCCGAACGGATTCTGGAACATGTTCGGCTGCGCTTGCGGCTGTACCTGTTGAGGTTGCGCCGGATTTTGTGTTGCCGTTTCCTGCCTGGAATTGGCAATCATATTTTTCAGTTCATCAAAACCGTTCTTCAGGCTATTCACTTCACTGGAAAGCTGTTGTACCGGGTCTACTTCCGCTTCCGGTTCAGCGTGGAATCTCCGCCGGATCTCCTCTATTTCCTGATTGAGCGCAGCGAAATGTTTTTGATACACTTCATTTTCAAGGCGCAGCTGTTCATTGCCCGCGTCCGGAGTTGACGCCTTTTCAGATTCAGTTCCGGATTCAGGAGTTTCAGCCGGTTCTCCGGCACTGGAAACTTCTGTAACTCCCTGTTCTTCAGCGGAAACAGCCGGGTTTTCTTTTTCAACGTTTTCTTCCATGATTGCACTTCCTCTTTTAATTTCTGCTGCAATATGTACCCGACCTCTATGTTCTCCAAAAAAATAAAAATCAGAGGGCAGTTGATACGTAAATTTATTTTTTTTGGAGAAATCAGAGGGCAGTTTTAAATTTCGTTCAGCAGTAAAATTCCGGAATTTGCGCTGCATACGAACGAACAAAAAAACAACAAAAACAACGAAAAGGAGTATCTATTATGGATGCTGTTCCTATCTACAATGTGAACCCTGCGGCAAGCAGCGGATTCAACGGCTGGGAGGCTATGGCTCTCCTGAACAACAACAGAAACTCTAACGGCTTCGGCGATGGCTTCGGCGGCTGGTGGGCATGGATTCTGATCCTGATCCTGTTCGGCGGATGGGGCGGCGGCTGGGGCGGCTTCGGCGGAAACCGCTGCGGATGCAACAGCTCCGGAAACGGGGCTCTCGGAATCGATCTCGCCATCAGAGACGCGGCGAACATCGCGGAACTCCGCGCCGGCGCAAATTACAACGGTCAGGCAAACGCCACACAGATCAATCTGGTCGGGCAGCTCAAAGACCTTGTCGCCGGCGGCTTTGCCAATGTCAGCAACGCCATCACGCAGAACGGCTATCAGACCCAGCTCGGACAGCGGGATCTGCAAGCCGCCCTTGCGCAGTGCTGCTGCCAGACCCAGCAGAACATCGCCGGGGTCAATTACTCCATTGCCACCACCGGCGCGGCAATCAACAACAACATCACCCAGCAGACCGCACAGCTGAATTACAATTCCGCCATGCAGACCTGCGAACTCAAACAGGCTATCGCCGCGGAAGGTCAGGCGACCCGCGCGTTGATTCAGGCGCAGTATACTGCCGACATCGAACGCAAACTCGCCGAAGCCAATCAGCAGCTTTTTGTCCTGAACAAATTCGGTCAGTATGCAGGCGGAAATTGCAATTGCAACAATTCCTGCTCCTGCGGAAGCTCCTGCTGATTGATGTTTCAACCTCTCCTGTTCGTAAGAGCAGGAGAATTTTAACCGTAAATCGCTCAACATAGGAGTTTTACATCATGGCTTACTGCTGCAACAACACAAAAAGAATCAAACGGTATGCACTCGGCGCGCCGGTTGTCGGTTCAACCAACGTGGTATATTCCATCAACGCCTGCTTGAAGTGCCTGGTCCGGGACGATCTGTTCATGCTGGTCTCTCCCGTTTCGACCACTTCAACGCTTCCGCCCGTCGTTCAGCTGAAAAACGGTCAGGTTCTCCCGGTCGTTTATTCCAGCACCACGGCGGCGGCGCAGGCTGTTGCGCTTACCGGAACAGCCGCATATCTCGCCACTATCATCACGGTCAACGGTGTTTGTACGCTGAACATTCTGAACGCGATGAATCCGGCGACGACAGCCGGCTGATTTGATTCCGATTTCCGTTTCCTCCGGCCGTAAAACGCCGGAGGTTTTACCAATACCTAAAAATAATTCAGGAGTTCGATAATGTGTCATTCTTCAGAATCCGGTTTCGAATGCGAAATTGTTTTTCAGAATAGTCATAAACATAACGCTGTGAATGAATTGGCGATTCCTGTATCTATAACTTGTCCGGGGTGCCATTGTCGTATTCAGGATTGCAAGGGAATCATTGATACAGGCGCAACATCATCCATGATTGCGCAGAAAATCGCCGCAGATTTGGAATTGATTCCGCACGGTCAGACTGGCATTTCCGGGGTTCACGGAACGGAGCGCGCCAACCTGTACCGCGTTGACCTGATTCTTGGACAAGGGTTCATTTTACCGAACATTGAGGTTTCAGAAGCCGGGAATGACGCCGGATTTGATTTTCTGATAGGCATGGATATTCTCTCGCACGGGAAAATGATTTTCCTCGGCGACGAGCTTTCCGGCTCGGTATTCAAGCTCTATCTCCCGCTTGCCGTGCGCTTTGCGTCTTGAATTTTGCTTCCAGCTTCCCAATAGCCGCCTTGAGTTTTTCAACCTTCCTGCGATCCGGCCGGTGTTTCGTCCGATCACCGCTGCAACTGTAATTCAAAACCGTTTTCCACGCAAGACAGTTTGTGCAGATTCCGCTTTGCAATTCGGACGGATTAAACTTTTTTCTGCATTGGTAACAGCATCGTTTCCCCTTGTCCTGCTGTCGTCTTTTCCGGTTCTCATCCAGTATGATTTTTGAACGTTCCACATGTTCCGGAGAATACAGAAAACGTTCTCCGTCGTTGTACTTTTCCATTGCGTCCGGATTGCCCAGAATTTTTCTTGCGTATGCAGGACTTTTCAGCCCCATTTTTTGAGCGGCAGTACGAATGGAATAAAACTTTTCTTTCCCCTGCATGATTGATTCCCCCCAATTCTTTTTTTACAGAATCAATCGTGCGTGGAATTGCAAATCATGCCCGTGTCCGGGTCTATTCGCACCGTCGGGACTTCTCCGCTTCCAGCATCATGCACCCGGAGAAAGCGGATTTTGGTTCGCGGCGGGTCTTCTGGAGTTTTTGTTTTCTGGTAATCGGCGTTGAGCCATGGAGCCGGGTCTCCGTCGTCAACGTTCGGCATGATTTCCTTGCGTTTCCGGATTCGTTTCATGTATTCAGCGTGTAAAGACGTGAGATTCGGTTCAGGTCCCAGTTTTTCGCTGTTCCAATAGTCGATTTCCGGATGTCCTTCAGCGTCGCTTCTGAATGTAAAATCTTTTCCGGTCTGCGCGTCCGGAAACGCGCTCTGAATCATCTGTGCAAATGTAGCCGCCATAATCCCCCCTTTGATTTGGCTGTTGTTGTAATGTAAAAGCCGGGCGGCGGATCGTTCACTGCCCGGCGTAATTTTTATTTTGGAATTTCTCTGTTCTCCGCTTCTGCTGTTGCTTCTGCTGATTCCTGCCGCGCAATGACTTCCGCCACCGCTTTAATCGTTGCAGGTACGTCTCCCGCATCGGTCAAGGTGATCGCCAGAAAACGCTTCTTGGTGATGCTCTGCGCGTTCCAGACACTCGCCGCGCTTTCCTCGCGGTAACTGATTGCATTCGTTCCGGCTTTCACCGTCGCAATGTCGCCCGAAATGAACGTCGTTTTCAGCTCCGGAATCTTCGTTTCCACGTTCAGCCCGACGTGCGAATCAATGACCGTTCCGTTTCCGGAGACGTTTTTTGTGGTGATTCCCTGCGCCACGGTTTCGGTTGCGGCGCAGCCGCCGCAGAACATCATCGCGACCCCGGCAAAGACAAACAAACATCCTGCCGCCATCAATTTCGGTGCAATCTTCAACATCTTCTGTTCTTTCTCTGTATAGTTCATGGATTGTTTCCTTTGTTCAATATTCCATCCAGTACGGCGATTTTTTCGGAGTTCTTGCGGATTTCTCCCCACAGATTCCGTATTTCATCGCAGTGTCCGTCCATCGCCCGGTTGCAGTCGTCTTTCACGACAAACGCTTTCAAGTCGTTGCGCATTCCTGCGATACTGGATGCCATCCAGCCCATAATCAACGTCATGACTGTCAGAGCCGCTCCGATAATGGCAATCGCCCAGTTTTCGTTCATGCGCCGCCTCCCGGTTTGATTTTCCGGAACCCGTCCCAGCCAAACAGTTGACAGTAATTCGCCCACCGCCGCGCCTTGTTCAGCCACGCATAACGCAACGGAGACCACCACGGATATTCCGCTTTCACCAGCCGGTAACAGTTCCGCCGGAAACGCTCGTTTGCGTCCGTAAAATCCTGCCATGTCCCTCCGATGTCATATTCCACATCGTGGATTACCGCCGCCGGTTCGAAGATTCCTGCGCTTTCCGTTACGACCTCCCGAAGCCAATCCGGAAAGCTGTCAGGTCCTATCCCGTTGTAAATCCGTTTGATTTCGTCAAGACTGTAACCGTCGAGGATTCCAGCCCCTTCCAGATTCATCCGGTGCGCCTTTTGCACAAGTTCAAATATCGTCATAAAAACTCCTTCCTCTGTTCAATAAACGCTGTCAAGTTTACGCTTGCAGCGGTATCACACGCTGATACAACGCGGTTACTTCCTCGTCCGTTAGAATGCGATTGTAAACCGCACAATCAAAGATGTTGCCTCGCCAATAACCGCCAGAACCGCCGGACCCAATAAAGTTTCCTGTGCCCAAATTCTGGTTTCCCCACATGTTTGTATAAACATTAGTGTTTATCTGTATCTTGTAGGCAGTGTATGACGTGCGCCTGATACAGAAAAAGTTCCACGCGTTTCTGATACATTTGATACTATTAGAACTACAGAACGTACCATCATAAGCAAGATATACCCCATTTCCCCAATTGTTGCCCCCACTCGGATGTGTCTGTGACCAGAACACATAACCGTCGCCAGTCTGACCAGAACTAAATGCACCTTTGGCGTAACATATCACCGTGCATGTGTCTGTTGTCTCATCGCCAAGAATCGTTTTCAGGCTGAACGCCGTGCTTCCATCAAATACGCCATACTTCTGCCCTGCTTCTTCTCCGAATGTAACTGTACCTTGAAAAGAAACCAATGTACCAACTTTAACTTCAGAAGAACCATTGAATGGCATCCATAATATCAGTCCATCCTGCGGAATGGCGGCAGTGGCTTCCATCAGCTGCGCAATCTTGACCTTCGCGTCCTGACTGTAAATTGTCCCGACCTGCGGTGTGAAACCACCATCGTAGCTCAACCCGGTTGTCGCTGTATCTGCAAAGCTGTACTTGCCATCGTCTCCCTGCGTAGCCTTGTAACCGCTCCACGTTGCTGGCGTTCCGGCTGATGCTTCCGAAACCGTCCATGTGAGGGTATATAACATCCCGTTCTCGTCATACGTCAGTTCGGACATGTTCCACGGGTCTGCCGGTCCATCACTGCCGTTTTGGTCTGCTTCCCAAACGTTAGTTGCGCTGTTCGATGCGGATGTGATAAACCAAGTCCGCGCCGAATCGTCAACGTCAGAACCCGGCGATTGCTCAATATAAACTTTTGCCTGTAAACGGAGCGTTCCGTCTGAACTCAACCATGTTCTTTCCCAGCCGGTTTTTGCAGTGTCTTCCATCGTAAACGACAAATCCGCAGTTTCAGGTGTCATGCCATCCATCTGGCAAACCCCGTGAAAACTTATCGTTTGTCCCTGTACGCCACCTTCACTCGCCGCCACCAGTGCGGAACATTTGTAAAACTCTCCTCCCGGAATGAAATCACCGCCGATCCCGTTCACAAAATACTCTTCTCCGATTTTCAGAACCGGCGTGTAATCCTTGATTTTCGCCAACGCCGGAGTAATGTATTTTGTCTGGTTGATTGTTGGGTTAATGTCCGCTGCTTTCTTCGTGCTTGCCGCGCGTCCAGCGTAATCAGGAGCCGGTTTCAGCGTTTCGGAAATCCGCAGCTGTGCAACCGTATCTCCTGCGCTTCCCGTCGGGTATACCATCGTGTGCGAAACAGACGGAGCAGGAGCAGCTTCTGCGCTGGCATTCCAGCTTAGCTCCCAGGGAGATGTTTCAGGATCGCCGCTTATAAGGTTGAAAGTGGAAGAGCTATACAGCGGGGACCCGTTGGCATCCCAGATTGACCACCAGGCTTCTGATTTATCCACAGCATGTACATTAGCTGCGATACTGCAGCCTGTGCTTTTATTCATCCATGTTCGATGAATACCGGTTACTGCGCTGTTTGTCGTGTATATCCCGTTCGCCGCTGCTGTCCCCGCTCCGGAAACAGTGATTTTACTTACAGCGCCGCCTTCCAATTTTCCTGCTTCACAAAAGGTCAATGCGCCGTTGTTGTTTCGGATGTACCCGGCTACAACGTTGCTTCCGCCTCCGACACTTTCAAAACTTCCGTCGGATTTTTTGGCGGTCAGGCTGGTTCCGTCCTCGGAAAACAGCAGAACGTGTCCCGCTTCAACCGGACTGTTTGCCACCGCTTCGCGGCTGGTTGTTTTCATGTATTTCGGCAAGTCTGTCGGCAGATATTCCATTATTCACCTTCCGTTTCTGCATTGCTGTTTCCGCTGTTGTCGTTCGCCATGACCGCCGCCGCTTCCTCGTTCAGTTCCCTGATCGTGTAAGGCGGTTCTCCGTAACTCGCCGCCGTCAGGTCCAATCCGTTCAGCACTTCCAGCGTCGTGGCGGCGTCAATCAGGTCCTTGACAGTGTAATACTGCTTCCACAGTCCCATCACCCACGCCTGTACCGCCTTGCCTTTGACACTGCCGCCGGCGGCGCAAAGGGACGCAAGGGTCAAGTCCTCTGCATCCACATACTTTGTCTGGTGCTCTTTGTAATTGCTCCACAGACGTTTGCGGGCTTTCTCCTTGGCGTCGGACAAGTCAGCCGCAAGTGCGCCGTCAACGACTTTTACTTTCAATCCGGTCATCGAGTTCCAGACGTCCTCGGTAACCGTAACAAATTCCCCGGAAACCTCAATGGAACTGTCGAATGCGTTCTTGACTTCACCCGTTTCAGCGTCGTATGCAACTTTTATCATGCTTCCTCACGCTCCTTTGCACTTCCAAATCTGTTTATGTGAATAACTCAACGTTGCGGTAGTGTCAGACAAGAATGCTTTGTAAAACCATCCCTTCGGACAGAATACAAAAGAATATACAGAGTCAGTACCACCACCTACATAAAACCCCATAGGATGGGAATCAACATACTGCACTTCTGTTCCAAGCAGTACAGCTCCGGCACAACCTACAATAGAAACCGCAATCCAGCACGCGTTCGCAGCCTGATACACAGTATTCCAGGCAGGAATGTCTGTTACACTGGATGCGTCCGGCGCGAGCCATTCCAGAACCGCTTCGCCGCCGGTCCCCGTTGCAAAATACGCCGTCCACGTCCCGGAAAACGAAGCCGAGTTGTCATACGCCAGATACGGCGTAACATCCAGAGTGGCAACGCCTCCGGAAATCGTCAGCGATCCCTTTTCCACCGGATAGTATTTTCCGGAATTTGTCATCACGCCGACCGGAATATTGCCTGTGAACGCAACCTTGTTGTTCGGCGCGGAAGAAAAAGGCTGCGCGGTTACAGTCGTGCCGCCGCCGCTTATTTCCAGCGCCGAAACGCGCGTGTCCAGAGCGGACGTAACGGACACATCCGCTTTGGAACTCAATCCCGTGTTCAGTCCCGTTATGTTTCCTTCGGCGGCTGTCATGCGCGTGTCCAGAGCATTGACAGTTGACGCGTCAGCCTTGGCATTGAGCCATTCGGAAACCGTTGCGCTGGTTGTATATCCGCCGGAAGAAACCACGTTCAGAACTCCGGCGGAATCAATACCGGTTGAAATCGTTGACCAGACCGCGCCGGTGTCGGTTTTTGCAAGGAACTGTCCTGCTGTTCCGCCGGAAGGATTGCTGATTTTTCCCTCAATGGATGTTGAATTCGCGTTGATTTGCGTTTGGAGACCGGCAGACACCGTGTTCAGCTGCTCGGTTGTGATTCCTTCGCCGCTTCCGCCTTCCACTGTTGACCATTGCACTCCGCCGTCGGTTTTGGTCAGCACCTGCCCGGCCGTTCCGCCCGCAGGATTGCTGATTTTCCCGTCCACCGTTCCGGACAACGCCGTAAGACGCGCGTCCAGACCGTCCGTAACCGATGTGTCCGCTTTGCCTGCAACCGCTTCTGTAACATATGCGCTCGTAACGTAACCGCCCGATGACACCACATTCAGAACTCCGGCGGAATCCAGACCGCCAGAACCGCCCGCTGTTTCCAGTGCGCTCACCCGCGCATCGATCCCGGAGACCGTTGACGAATCCGCTTTGGTTGCCAGTCCCGCCGTCAGTTCTGCTGTCGTGGCATACCCGCCGTTCTCCAGAGCCGTTACCCGTGTATCGATCCCGGTAATGTTTGTTTCCGTGGAACTTACACGCGAATCAATTGCGCTGATTTTGCTTGCAGTTTTCTGGTCCACTATCGCCCCGACAGTGCTTTCCAACAGCTCCGTCGTCTGCGGATTCTGCCCCGCTTCGCCCATGTTGATGACGATTGACGCCGTATCGCAGATATACGAGGGCAGCTCCTGATAGACGTTGTTTTCGTCAATGGTGAAAGGCAGAATTTCAATGCCCATGACGTCCACCGTCCGATCCGACGCCGCATCGCATTTCTCCGCCAGTTTATTGGAGTAGACTGTACAGTCAAACACAAACAGCCCGTTCTCCGGGTCGGAAAGCTCCGCATTGTAAGGAGCCTGGAAATATGCTTCCTGCGAAATTTTCACTTTTGCGCCGGCGGAAATATTGACCGATGGCGTCCACGATTCCACAGTCAGGATCGCATCTGCTCCGGAGAATGTGATTGCGCTGTACCCCAGTTCAACCCGTCCGCCGTTCGCATCCGCCAGCGTGATGTACCCCTTCGACGGTATGTTCGTGTCATTCCCGCCCGGAATCGTTACCGTCAAACTGGTAACCGCTGTCCCTGCTGTAACAGCTCCCTTCAGCGTTCCGGTCAGGCGATGGATAAAATCATCATCGCAAGTCAGCAGCGCCCCGCATCCGGTGAAATCCGCTTTCGTCCAGTCTACTTCCGGATTCGTCCCGTCCAGATTCGCATTCGGAGTATCTGTATACAGCTGCCAGAGCATCCGGAATGTTGATTTGTACGGAAAATTCGGTTCATCGTCCCGGAAAAACTCGCCTTTTCGGTTGAATGTTTCGCCTGTTGTGATGTTCGTGTTCAGGTAAATTTCGGTTATCGCCATTGTCTTCTCCTGCTTCGTTCTGGTTCAGTCAATACAGCATGTCAAGTTCCCGCTTTTATTTCTTGTTTTCCAGGTTGTGAACTCTGGTTTCAAGGCTGGTTAGACGCCCTGCATGACTGTCGGATGTGTTTTTCAAGCGGGTTATTTCCTTGTTCAGTTCTTTGACCTGATCACTGATGTTTTTTTCCAGCTTTGCGCGCAGCCACGGACCGTATCCGTTGTCTGCGAATACGGGATTGCGGTTAAGGATTTCCACTTTCGCCACGCCTGAATTATCCTCGTCTCCTGTATTCACCGAATAATAATAACGGCAGTACGGAACCTTTACCGAAACGTCGGAGACAAAACCGGGGTCTGGGGACAGAAATTCGTTTTCCTTTCCGTCTTTCAGTTCCAGTTTACGAGTTTTGCTGTCTGTTGGGTTTTCCCGCGAATAAGACCACACCGCGTAAATGTAATGCCAGCCTTCTGTTGTTTTTAAATCCATTTTCTTCCCGTAAGGAATATGTCCCACATTGGTATATATGGTTGGGAATTGGATTTTCTTGTTTGCTGTGTCGACACTTACCCCCGATGGCAATTCCGGAAACGAAATACTGATTACATCAGATCTGTATTGTTTCACATAATGTATATACGGGTATTCTCTAAGGCCGGGTGCTGACAGATACGCCAGCGCAGTGTAGTTGCGCAGACACGAACGCATTTGCAGTTTTTCGCCATGCAGGCCATACAGTTCTCCTGGTTTCAAAGAATCGGAATTTCTCGTTTCCAGATACACAATATTCGCTTGCGGCTCGTAAACAAGATAAATCATTGCACTTGAGCTGTTTCCTGTCGGAAGGTCAATCATGCGCTTGACGTTCGTGAAAAAATCCCAGCTGTTATAACTGCTGAAACTTCTGAAGTCTCCGTTGATATACAACCCCCGCGTGTCCACAAAAACCCGTATCTTGGAGAAAATATTCGAAGAATCCGGAACATACGCAAAATCCAAACGGATTCCAAACTGATTCCAGGTTTCCCCTCTTCTCCACGCCCCATCGGAATATTGCGAAAGATTAATCGTGTCCGTATAGTATCGTTCCGTCTGAATGTCGCCCGCAGCGTCCAGCCAGACTTTCCCGACCGCCAGAGCGCAGAATGAATCATTCCTGCTTGGATATGCCCCGAATGTCATCATTCTGGTTGTTCCGTCTGAATGCAAGGTCCGGTAAAAGTGAATGTACTGTCCCTTTTCCATCTGTCCTTTGGCAAGCACAATCGGTTCATACTGAATCGCGTAATAAATAGTTCCATCTGCATTATACATTCCGGCATCCCACCATCCCTGATAATAAACGCGGGAGGGAAACATGACTACTTTCACCTCGTAGTTTCCGCCTTTCTCCTCGACTTCCAGATTCCACTGGTTCCCGCCGGAGCTGGCAACGGGTTCTATTTCATCAAGCGTATTTTTTCCTTTTTTGACGCTCCGCGGTGGCAAGGTTGCGTCCTGCGTCAAGGCAGAGTGCATCGCAGTCTGCATCGCGTTATCCGCTACAATCAGCGTTCCATTGCGTAAACTCATAATGTTTTCTCCTCTTTTACGGGTTAATCGGCAGATTGTACCGCGTCCACGATTCACCTTTTTTCATATACCCGGAAACCGTTTTGTATCGTTTGCTGGTGAGTGCATCCAGGTCAAGCGTTCCGTCCTCGTTCAAGGGCATCGGTTCGGTTATTTCTTCATACGGGAACATGCTGGATGTGGCTTCCTTGCTGCTGTCCAGAAATTTTTTCCGCGCGGCAATCAGGTCTTCCAAAGACCCGTACAATTCCATTGCATTGGCAAGGTCGGTAAAGTAGGTTGCTTTGTTATACGATGGCAAGTAGCGGTATTTGTAAATTCTGGATATGTGTTTTACCCCGTCCTTGTTTTCAAACCTTGCCCGCGTCCCGACGTTGAGGAAAACTTTTTTCCATCCGTACAATTTCAAATCTTCATTGTACGGCGCAACCTCAATCGTGTAATTCACGGTATCGTAAACGTACTTCTCCTTCCCGCTTCCGTCCACCACAATGTGCTTGTCAATGGTAAAAGGCAGCAGTTTTCCGCAGTATGCCTTGATTTCAATCCCAAAAATTTTGATGTCGCTGCTGTTGTAGCTGTAGCTTGCAGGGATGTCGAATTTCAGCTTGTTTTTCTTCGATTTGTAGTTTTTTGAAAAAGAAATGCGGATGATGCTTACCGTGTCAGTCATAGGTATAGCGTCCCCTGCGCCGTTCTCGATAGGCTTCGGTTCGTCCGTTTCTCCGTCAAACCACTGCTGCACCGAAATTTCCTTGTCGTAAGTGGAAATCTGGATGTTGCTGTACGGTTCGTCCCACGGTTTCGCGTCTTTTTTGTAGTCCGACAGACTGGATGTGATATTGCTGTTGTACGCATACGTTGCATCTATGATATAGCGTCTGGGATTGTCAAAGTATTCCGGCTTTCCTATGCTTTCCGCGCGCCATCCTGCATAATCCGGGTGTACGTCGTTGAGTTCAGGCAGCAGCGGACTATTCGCCAAGTCCATCTGCGTGTCTCCCTGGTCATACGAGAAAACCATATGCCTGGTTGCCGTGCGCTTTCCGTCGCTTCCCATCCCTTCGAATTCCGTATCGTCTTTTATCAGCCTGATCGCCATGATAGATAGCCCCTCTTTTTTTTGAGATATGCGCTTTTTGCTTTTGCCTTGTCTTTTTGCCTGTCTGGTCATGTATGCGCATACGCGCGCGTACACTATATACATCGTGTCAAGCTGGTGGTATCATGCGATGTCATCAGGCTTGATCTTGTCGCCCCTGCCAAAAGCGCTTACTGGATGATATAGAGACTTGCAAGGACTGGCGACCACGCGTATATATAAGGCAAGAGACGCTTTTTAGGCTTTTTTTTGAGCGTAAAACAATCTTTTTTCAATTTTTTTGATTTTTTTCTATTTTTTAGCTTGACTTATCTATATATTAGGTTATATTACATACCATAAGGCAAGGATGCCAGAAAAAAAAACAAAAAAAAGAAGGAGAATAAAATGACTAAGTACAGCATCAACGGAACAAGAATTAACGCGACCACCGACGCCGGGGCCGTCAGAATCCTCAACCGCATGATCAAGGCGGGTAAATCCGCCGCCACGGATCGCGTGGACGCGTACCGCACCGCCGACGGCCAGATGTACACAATCACCACAAAAGGTGATTGCATCGGTTTCTAATAACCGCCGGCGAAAGCCGGGCAAAGAAAAGGAGAATGGATCATGAATAAAGAAAAAGACATGGTGAAAAAAGATTGGTACCCTCTGGAAGAGACCAGTGGGTACGGGCTGGATCGCGCTGATCTCATTGAGAAAGCGCGCCAGGGTGGCGCAGAAGTCGACGACGACGCCAGAATCGCTGTCCACATCGAGGATGGTGCGGCGGAAGTCGTCGCAATCGAGGACTTCTGCGACTGGGTCTTTATGACCACAGGAGGGGAGCTCTACTGTCCAGACAATAAGGAACAGGACATCGCAGCTGTCGAAGGCTGCTTCAAGTAAAAACAAGCCCGGCGAAAGCCGGGCATAAAATAAGGAGAAAGAATTATGAAAAAAAACATCCAAATCTATTGCAACGGCATTTACGACAGCGTCGATGGCGACCTCGACGCCGCCAAAGCGCAGGCTGATGCGGACGCCTGCTACTGCCAGGCGCCCATCATCATCCTCGCGGGTGAGGACAGCCTCATCAGACGCTGGTGGGGATGCCTCGACGGGATCGAGGACCAGGAGGACCCGATCCAGATCGGCGACGGCTACTACTCCGACTGGGAAGATTGCCCGGACTGGGAAGAGTACGAGGACGAGGAAGAGGAAGAATGAGCCGCGTCAAAGGAAAATCGGAGCAGGTGAAACACCTGCTCTTTGAACTGGAACAAATCATTTCCGGAATCGCATCCGGGGATGAAAAGAACAGGGGCGCGGCGGTCCTGGAAGTGTACAGCCGCGTCAAAGCGCTGCGCGGAATTTTGACGCAGGACAAGGAGTTCTGCCCCTATTGTGGCAAAAAGAACCACAAATCAGGGTGGAAAAACCCCGCGTCTGCTGGCAATCTTCCTGCCGCCAGACGGGGCGGGAAAAAAGAGCAATAAAAAAAATCATCCCGTCTTTCCCGGCTTCGCGCCGGGATTTTTTTTTGCCAACGAAAGGAAATTCATCGCCATTCCTGTTCCCGATGGAAAAAATGCGCATTCCAGTGATACGCATAATCAGCCATGAAATAGGGCGATTCGGATTCGCGCATCACGTTCAGAATCTTTTTTGCTACATCGCGCGGATCGTATGTGTATTGGACTGGAATCCGTATTAAGGGAATACGTGCGCTCCGAAAAAAGCTGTCCTTGTTCTTGTCAGCATCCTGCCGCTCCTGATGGCTGGAATCGTCAAGCTCAATGCAGAAATCAACCATACCGTTTTGAGGGTTGAAAATGACAAAATCCACGTGTCTGCAATTGATTTTCTGCCTGTACCAGAACTTGTTCCGGCAAGGGATAACGAACATAATATCCTCAAGCCGAACCTTTACGGATATGGCTTTCCCTTGTGGCAGCATCTGGAGCAGAATTTGATAAAAGCATGTTTCTGCCGCTGACATGATTTTCTTGCGTTTCAATGGCATTCCAGGATTTGCGTTCAAATCTCCGCGGCTGTGGCTCTCGTTTTCTTTTGGAACAGGATAATCGCGGCGGGAATTAAATACTCCGGTCAGGAAGCAGACAACCAAAACCGCAAGAATACCGAAAATCAGAGCATACATTGTTTTCTCCTTGAATGTCAAAAAAATCCAGAATTTTTAAAAATAGCACTGTTCCGAAAAATAGTCAAACCGCATGTAAAAAAAACTTAAAAATAAAATTCGTATTTTTTTTGTTCCGGCTCTTGAAACCGTCTGGATGTGGTGTATTTTAAACAATGTCATGGGTGATTCCCGGCAGACTGCGGGCGTTTCCGCAAGAGCCGGATTCAGAATCTGGCTTGACTTCGGAGCCGAAAGGCTCCGCGGATTGAAAGAGAAAGAGAACGGTCGAAAGTCCGGGCGGAAACGCCAAAAGGCCGAAAGGCTCTTATGACTTGAGGATTTTCTTCAAGCACTGCCCCGCAAGTCAGCAAAAAACTTGCGGGGTTCTTTTTTTGACGCAAAACAAAACAAAAAACGAGGGGAAAGAAAAAAATGATTTACGAGTGTCCGAAATGCGGCGTCCGGTACGAAATAGACCAGCCCGGCGAATATCAATGTTCTCAATGCAATCAGGTCTTCATCGTCGAACCGGAACCGGAACCGCAGCCGATGAAAATTGCGCAGCCCGTACACCCCGTTCAGCCGGTTCAAACTACGGAGCAGAAACAACATACAATTATTTGTCCTTTCTGCAAATCCGAACTCCCAGCGGATGTAAAAAAATGTTCCCATTGCGGCGAATGGCTTTCCCAGGCGGACAAACCGAAATCACTTGCGGTTTATCTCCTCTTGTCGTTTTTCTTCGGACATTTCGGCGTTGCAGAATTTTATGCCGGACGGAAAATTTATGGTTGCTTAATTCTTGTCTATTTAGCATACGCCCTTATTGCTCCAATAGTCGTTATTTGTCATAAAGGCGGCGGTTTGGAAGGAATACCAGCGGCATTGCTAGCGACAACCATAGAGTGGTTTTCCCTATGGATATTGCAATTTATTATGGCGTTGATAAATGGGTTGCCGCTTCCGGAATATGAACGGAAAAGGCTCGCGGCGCAAGCGGCAATGGAACGCGAAAAAAGACGTCTTACCGGAAAAGGAAAAATCCTTGTGGCAATTCTGCTTTTGGCGTATGTAATCGGTTCTGTTGTTTTCTGCTATATGCAATACATGCACATAAAAAACATTCCTGATTATCCGGAGCTGGACCGCGCATACAGGGATGTGAAAGCTCATGCCGTCGCGCTGTTGCTTTTTTCCATCCCAGCATGGCTGCTTTTCGCATGGATCGCCCGGAAGGTTTTTCCGAGAAAACAATTAGAAACATCCTCTGTCTCACTAAGCGAAATCGCGTATAATCAGGATGTTGGACAAGAAAGCGGGGTTCAGGCGCTGCGCAGGAAATTTGCAGAAGAATCAATGCAAAACGGTCCGGCGGGATTTGCAAAATACAATGGCAAATGGGTCCCCATGCACAGAGATAAATTGTCCCTGCTGGCTTACGTCCTGCTGGGACTGATTACCATCACTGCTGCTTTTGGTGTCCATTTGTTTTACGCAAGATGCAAAGGTGCCGCTACAGGGATGATATGTTTTACCGTGGCAACTCCGTTCGCGTGTGCATTACATATAATACATCCACTTATACCGGCTACTTTCATGCTCTCTTTCTTTTTTTATTGGTTCTGTACATTGTTGTACGGTTGGGAAGAAATCAAAAAGTACAACGGGGATTAACCAACGCTTGACGTTCCGAGGTTCGCAAGTTTGGTGTAAATGTTGTCAATGACGCTTTTCATCTGCTGCTGAATACGCACGGATTTTGCCGCCGCGTCCGTGGCTTCCTTTGCGGCTTTCGCGGCGTTTTGCGCAGCGGAAAGCAATCCGCCTCCGCCATCATCGAGGGAACGGGACTGCATCCGCACAGCATCAATGGAATTGGCGTCAATGGCATTCTGCGTAGTGTCTTTCAGGCTGGAAGTGGCTTTCATCGCCCATTGCAGAAACGCTTCCTCTTCCTTGGCTGCTTTTTTCATGTCCTCCACACGCTTGTTGTCTGCCTCCTGCATGATGGCGGCTTTCTGCTTTTCAAGGTCAATCATCTTTTCAGACAGCTGAATGGCTTCCGTCTGTTTTTTCCGGTCGTTCGGCGCACGTTCCAGCGCATCATCCCGCCGCTTTGCCAGATCGTCGATTTTCTTCTGGAGCATGTCTGTTTTGCCTTCCGGATTGGCAAGGTCATACTCAATGCTCCACTTCCGCGATTCCAGCGATTCACGCGCTTTGGCAAAGTCCGCAAGGTCTTTCTTGCTGTCTTCTAAAGCTTTTTTTGTATCTTTTTTCTTTTGACCCGGATTGTTAAGTTCTGCTAATTCTTTTCGCTTTTTGGCTTCTTCAGTCAACAAATCGATCATTTTCTGAATATGTTCAGCTTGATCTTCCATCTCTCCGTTTGCTAGTGCGATATTTTTTGCTTCCTTTAAAAAATCTACACCTTTTTCCGGTGATGCGTATGATGCCTTAATGAACAGGCTGTCTATTTTATCCCGATCTGTTTTTCCATAACCAATCATTGGTGAAAACAATGATTTTGTATTTTCCCATGCAGTAGAGAACAGCCCATTATTTTTCCCATAATATCCGTTGTACATTGCCTCAAAAGTTTGTTGAGTTTCTTTTATCTCACGCTCTAACAAATTCTTTTTCTTGCGTTTCTGCTGCTCGTTGATTTTTTTGTTCAGATCTCCATTGATAACCAATTTCCCGTTCACAAACTGAATAGAATTTCCTAAACCGTCATAACTTTTTGACAGTTCAGAAATAATTTGTTGTGCAGTCGTCTGCTCCTCATTTGTTAAACGGGTGTATTGCGACAGTGTTTTCAGCGTTTCAAGTTTTGTTTGGTCATCTTCCGCTTTTGCCGCGTACTCACTGGATTTTTTTCGGATGTCATCTAATCTGGATTGCGCCGAATTGATAGCTGCATCCGCAGCTACTATTGGTCTTCGGAGTAACCAATCAATTCCCGCAATCGCTGCAGACAACGCGGCCATCCATAACGTGGACATTGCAAAACTTTTCGCCGCAGCGGCAGCTCCGCGAAACGCCACGCCGACGCCGCGCATAGCACCGCCTAATGCCCGTGCGCCCCGTGCGAAAGTCGGAAAAGTTGTGAACTGTCTCCGCATGAACGTCATCTGCTTCCCGGACGCGGCTGCGCTGAATCCCATGCTTTCCAGACCCGGCTTTGTTGCGACTACTGTAGCCCTCAATGCTTTTAGCTCTGCATTGGTCGTAGTTGAGGTCGTCCCCAGCGTTTTCAAACCTACATCGGCTTTCTTCGTAGCGGCATCAAATTCAAACAAAGCCTTTTCTGCTGATCGCACCGCTGATTCTGCTTTTTTCATCTTGAGACTGGCCGCAGCGGCATTCAGCTTGGCGTCAATATAATTTTCTCCTCTTGTAAAAATATTGCTCTTCATGGAGTTGGGCATAACAGGCACTGTCGGTTCTGGCTGCACGCGGTTTGCACTGTTCCCGAATACCATTTTTTCCAGCCCATTGCCCATATTTCCTGCGGCATTGCTGGTTTTATTGATGATGTTTTGCCCCATCCTGTCAAGAGTATCTGCGACTTCTTTCTGTATTTTTTTCAAGGATGTCCGCATTTCATCCAAATCTGTAAACGATTTTTTCGCGTTGCTCCAGCTTTTGCTTAATCTATTTCTCGCAATCGCGGCTTTTGCTTCCGCAGTGGCCAGAGCATTCGCGGCCTTGGTGCTTTGGCGTTTCGCCTCTGCAAGATTACGCTCCAGCATGGCACGTTTTTCAATGGCAACTGATGCTTTGGTATTGACTGTCTGGAGTTTCTGCATCTCTGCACTTACGGTTTCAGCAGTCTGTCCCAGAGCTTTCAGCTCCGCATTGGCGGCATCCGCCGCCGCATTGGCTTTGTCAAATTCCTTCTTTAACCGCGCTACTTCGCTGCGCGCGGCGGCGTATTTTTTCTGGGCACTTTCAAGGCTCTGTCTCTTGGTGTTTACTTCCCCGTATGCGCCTTTGTCTTCAGGATTTTTCCGCCAGTTTGTAGATGCTTCATCGAGTCCGCGCTTCACTTCAGCAACCCGTTTCCGAGCCGCTGCTAATCTTTCATCCGCCGCCACCAGAGCGTTCGTGGCTTTTTCGCTTGCCTCGTCCGCCTCCGCCACTTTCTTTTCCAGTTCCAGACGGTTATCAAGCACCGGAATGGATTTTCCATTGGCGGATTTCAGCAGCTCCACCCCGTTCGCCGCCTTGATATGCGCCGCCGTCAGCTTTTGCAATTCCTTTTCCGCCGCCGCCAGCTGTTCCTTCGCAGCAGTAACGCCGTTGTCTGCTGTCTGTACCGCATCCGGATTCACGCGTCCGAACACACCCGGACCTTTTTTCATCGCATCATGGAGCTTGCTTTCCGCTATTGCGACCGCACTTTTCGCCGCCGCCACTTTTCCTTTCGCCTGTTCCATGGCAATGGTCGCCAGCTTCTCCTTCTGCAAGGCTTTTTCCATAGCGATTTCCTCTTTGGTCGCTTTCAGCTTTGCTTTCGACGCCTCCACACCCGTTGCACCGGAAAGATTTTCCGCTATCGTTTTTAGCCCGATTGCAGATTTCAACGCCAGCAGTCCCATGGTAACTGTACCCATGACCGTAACAAAACGCTTCGTTTCCGGCTCTGCATTCGCAAACTTGTCCGCCAGACCGCCAATCAGACCCGCCGCGTCCTTGACGTAAGGCGCAAACTGTTCACCCAGCGCGGCTTTGGCTCCTGCAAGAGATTTGTTCATCTGCGTGATTGCGCCGCCGGTTGTTTTGGTTTTGGCTTGGGCTTCTTCCATGGTCCCTGCCAGCTGATCCAGTATCTTGGCAAAGTTTTCCGCAGGGGAAAGACTGCTGTCAACCTGGATTCCCAGACGCTTCAGCATGATGTAATTCCCGTTCGCCGCAAGAGCCAGCATCCGCATAGCTCCGCCCAGACTTTTTCCATACGCCGCAGACAGCCCAATAGCCGCTTCTGTTACTTTCTTGATATTGTCGCTGGAAATGCCCATGTTGAGCGCCAGAGCCTGCGACGCCGCCAGTTCCGCAGTAGTGTAGATCGTGCTTTTGGCAAGCGCCGCGTTCAGCTCCGTGAGTTCACGCCGGTATGCCGCATTGGTTTTTCCGAGCCGCCGGAACGCCGCATCCAGCGCACTTGTCGCTTCTTCCGCCGCAATAAACGTCTGAACGCCGCCCTTGAAAACTTTAAAAATAGCAGCCGCTGAAACCAGATTGCCCAGAGTTTTCAGCAGTTTGTTCGCTGCCTTGTCCGCTTTGTCCACTTCTTTTGTAACGCGTTCAACTTCTTCAATATTTTTGGTCTTGCACGAAATAATGAGTTCTGCGATGTCCTGCGTGGGCATGATTGTTCTCCTGTTCTTTGCGTCTGTTTATCTGTATTTTCATTCAATACTACATGTCAAGGCGCGCAAAATTGAAGGTGAAATGAAAGGTGAAATGAAAGGTGAAATGAAGAGCCTGCCGCCCGGCAACGGAGAAAACCAGGCAGCAGGCAGGGGGGATATTGCTTTTCAGGTTGATTTTTTATTACTGTCCGGATGCTTGAGCGCATAACGCGACATCCCGACAATCTTTTCCGGCTGTTTGACTCCGTTTGCCACCATGGATGGCAATCCGTACCACGCGCGGTCGGATTTGTCCCGCTCGTCCGGACCATATCCCAGAGTTCCGAACATGATGGAACGCAAGTCGCACAGCATCAGATAATTCTGTTTTTCCGTCTCCAGCTGGTGTTCCAGCCGGATGCGGTCAGCTTCAAGTTCATCTTTCCGTTTCAGATTTCGGCAGACTTCCAGCCACAGCAGGTCTTTCAGTGTGAGCGGGAAAAGCAGGGAATGATCCCCGCTTTCCACGCATTCACGAATCAGGCTTGCGTAACTGTCGAATCCGCCGCCGGCGAGTTTTTTTCAGCGTGTTCTTTCTCCTCAACCAGCGCCTCGTCAAACTCACGCGTCATCAGATTGACCTGCGATACAAGGTCAAGCGCAGCGTCCCAGTCCAGCTCGATCAGCTTTTCAGCGTCCTCTTCCGACAGACCCGCGCCGGTTGTCAGTGCAAGACGCGTCCGGCGGTTCACCACGTCGATGGTGTCGCCGATGTAATCCGTCGCCCAGAAAGACAGCCGGTCTTTGCCAGTCATCGGATGAATTTCAATTTCCTGTTTGATGCCCAGAATGTTCAGTTCGACTTTTTTTGTGGGCAGTTCACGCGGTTTCAGCTTCGAAAAATCAATAGCCATGACTTCTTTCTCCTCTTGATAAAAAACGCCGTTCCGCCTGCGGCCGGAGGAGAGACGCCGCAGAACGGAACAGCTGTTATTCTTCTTCTTTTTTTATTTTTTCCGGGTCTCTCTCCGGAAAAATTTCTTGTCTGGAATCAATTTTCTCCGGTTGCATCGGCGTCCGCGGCAACGTTCATCAGCGACGTGATTTCCAGCTGGAAGGTCAGATAATCTTCCTTGCCCGGCGTTACCGTCGGTGTGCTGGAAACGCGAACCACGCAGTTCTTGTACTCCTTCGCAGTCGTGGTCATTCCGGTAACCGTATAGGTCAGCATGGAACCTTTTTTCCACCAGGTTTCCACCTGCGCGAATTCCGTTTCATGGAACGTAACCGTCAGCGTTACGCTCTCATAAACGCCATCCTTCTGGATGCCCTGCGCCTTGATCTGCTGCGAAGTGAATTTGTTCGTCGTGTGCGCTCCGTTTGACATCAGGGGATTGCTGTCCGCAGCAATATCCCATTCAATCGCTGTTCCGTCTCCTGATCCCGGCGTCAGTTTGCACAGGACGCTGTCGGCTTTGATGGTTGATTTCGTACTCACCGCCATTTTGTCTGTCTCCTTATAAGGTTTGTTGTTGGTTTCTGGATCGCGCGATCCTTACAGCCAATAGGCGGTGTCAAGTTCACATATATTTGTCGCCTGGTTCGTAGTAACCTTTAGCCCATATATACTTTTGGAGCTTCCTGTACGCGGTCTCAAAAGACAGCTGCACAAACCGCGCAGGAGCTTTTTTCGACCAGCCATTGTTCAGGGCCCTGATGTAAGGTACAGCATTGGAAAGATAGATTGGGTCTTTCCCGGTTACGGCTTCAACCGTAAAAACTTTGTTGGCGCGTCCTATATCCCAGCCGTAATTTCCCTCCGGCGGAATGGTCAGATCCGGTTTTTTTATAGAGCAGTTCCAGCCCCAGCGGGAACGTCCGGTCAAAACAGGGTTGATGTAGGTAACCTGTCTGTAAAACTCAATCATAAACAGGCGCATACACTCCGGAACTTTCTTCTCCTGGATGGAGATATAATGCTTGACTTTCACGTCTCCCAACCCCAGCTTAAATTTCATATTTCGCACCTGCTGTAAGAGAGAGTTCCACGTACAGCAGGACAGGCAGATAGAAAATGCCTTTGTCGTCCTCTGTGCTTGCTGTACCGCGTCCATACTTGTAGACCACCGCCGATGCTCCGGACCAGCCCGGAAGTTCGATTCTCCGCTTGTCTGCGTCCCGGTCAAACAGTCCGAATTCCGCTTCGATTTTCGCCGCCAGCTGCCCTGCCAGCTGCGTCTGCGTCAATGCCTTGGTCATGATGTCGCATTCCGCGATAACCACCTTGCTCTGCCTCACTTGCGAATCAAACAGAAATTCCGAACCCTGCGGAATGGTGATTCGGCAGTATGGCATACTTTCCGGAGCCGCCGCGTTTTCCCGCTGGATCTGGTCAGACGTGAAAATCCCCGCATTGATGATCCGCTTGGTTACCGTCCCCCGGATGGATTCCACCGGGTCGACCACATACTTTTCCGCCATGCCATCACCTCCGCAAAGTCAACTGTAATTTCGCCGGCGCAGGAAGCCCGGTTGTGTCATCGTCCATCAACCCGATTGCGTCCACGCGACAGATCGTCCATGCCTTGCTGTCTCCTGCGATGGTCAGCGTGTCCACGCCCGGCTCAAAGCCGTAACTGCGATTCATCGGGCGCATTTCATCCAGCGTTTTCCTGCGCCCGTTGTTGACGATTTCCGGATCACCCGTCTGCTGCGCGCGCAATGCCCTGTAAGGCTCAAACGCCAGCACCGTTACAAAGTCTCCGGACAGGTAATTCTTCTGGTCAACCAGCCGTTCCGATACGGCTTTCAGACCGCGCACCGCAAGAGTTCTTTCAATGGTTACTTCGCCGCCGGATGGCGGCAATGGCGAATCCGGATCGTCCCGGACGGTGATATTCCACTGGATGGATGCGCTTACCTTGTTGACGCCGTCCAGCGGCGTGATTTCATTGGCGATTTCCTGTTTCCACGTGCTCATTTCAGCCACCTCCCGGAACTCGCGCCGGAATCACCGGCTGTCGCGTTATCGGCTATCATGCCGCCGTTCGATTCCAGAATCGTACGGCAGGTCAGACACAGCACATCCGCCGCAAACGATTTGTCAAACGTGGTCCCGTCGTCCGCCCGGACAATGCCCAGCGTGGTCTTTTTGTCCGCCTGCGTCGGGTCCTTGCCCAGATTCAGCAGATGCAATGCCTGTTCGCAGGTCGCGCGTTTCAGCCATGCTTCAACCGGATGTTTCCCTTGGTCAGTCTCATCGTAGACAAATACGCCGTCGTCGTCCTCGAACGTGCAATAATCGCGGATCATTCCGCTGGCTGTTTCCAGATATTTCCCTTTGGTTTCGTCGTCGCCCGTCCATTTTTCCGCAAATGCCCTTTTGGAAAAATACACATCCGCAAAGTCCGCATCACAGTAACTCATCTTTCACCGCCTCCTTGAATTTCTCGTGGACAAACAGTTTTTCAACTGTCTTGTTATTGTTGGTTCTTGAAAACGTGCATCTCTTCTCCTTCTCCCAGATGCAAACAAAATCGTCAGGCATTGTGTATTCCGATACGTAAACCGGAAAGGCTCTTGTCCGCAACCAGTTGTAGAAGCGTTCATAGTCAAAACTCATCCGGTTCTTTTTACTGTAACCTTCTGTTGTCTTGTAAGGAGGATCACAGTACACAACCGCGTTTTCCGGTATTGGTACGTCCTGATAATCACCTGTAAAGACTTCAAGGTTTTCCTGTTGATTATATTGTATTTCCCCAATCCCAACCAAACGTTCAAGAGCTTCAAGCGAACTAAGTTTTAAACTGTTCAGAAGAGTAGGCTGTTGTTGCAACAGATTGATAAACTTTACATATGCTTGACGCCGTTCACGCCAATCATCTGCCATAATCATGTTACACGCAAGCATCTTTACCTGTGCGTTCTCATACCCCCACAAATAGCTTCTGCCATTGTTCCCAAAGCTCCAACACGTTCTTACATAAGCATCAGAATCTTTCAATCTGTGAAAATCTTCCTTGCTGATAAGACGCTTTTCGTCCTTGAACTTTCCATTGAGGGCATCTCGGAACGCATTAGGCATCATGGCAATAGCGTCATTGATAATGTAACGTTTGTACTTTCCGCTCAACATCGCCGCATGTGTAACCGCGCACCCACCACAAAACAAATCAACAAACACTTCTCCTGCTGGCAATCTGTTGATAATGTCTTTTGCAATATTGTTCTTGCTTCCCCTGTAAGGCAATCCGTAATTCATGGTCTTCTTCTCCCCCGAAATTTATGTTCATTTCCCTTGGCATTTTTCCAAATACGCCGCTTCAATGCGCGCAAAACTGCGTTCCCCGGAAAAATCGAATCCCTTGGCTTTCAGCTCGTGCAAGTATTTCGCGCGTAACGTCCGTTTGTCTTCTTTTTCCTGCGAAACACGCTTGCGCACAACGACTTCTGGTTCTTTTTCTGATTCAGATTCCGGTTCTTTCTCCGGTTCAGTTCCGGCTTTCGGCTCGGTCGGCAGCGGGATTTCTTTACCGATCATCATCAGGATTTCCGCATCCGTCCAGCACGCCGGAAACGTCTTTTCGATCATGTTCCCGTTCCGGTCCCGGTACACGATCAGTCCCTTGCCCTGACTGCGCGAAAAGTGATAAACATGGATTCCCATTTTCTTCTTGTCCTCCGTGGTTTTGATTTCAGTTCTGCATTCAATATTCCCTGTCAAGTAACCATAAAAAAAAACTCCCCCGGTTTCGTTCCCGGAGGAGTGAAAAACAAGGTGCTTTTCAGTTTGCCATGTCAACCGCCCGTAACCGCTTTGGTATTGACCGGATTGCTGGTCGTGTTGGTAACCAGTACGTTCTTGGGCAGACCCGCGCGGATTTCCGCAAGCGCGGTCGCGCTCGGCTTGACGTTGTAGATGCGGCAAAGACGCTGTTTCGCGTTTTTGAACTCAAACGTCATTTCACCGATGGCGGTTCTCCGGATTCCGTCGAAGCCCGGCGCAGTGGTGTCGCTGTCGGTCAGGCCGCGTCCCTTCATGAACGAAATTCCGAAGCCGGTCGGGTCGCAGACCCAAACGTCGGTGTCCGGGATGTCCGGATCGGCAACGATGGAAAGACCGCCGCCGGTCATGTCGTTGATGATCTGCGCCACATACGCGCCGCGGGTGTTGTCCGTGCGGACGATCTGCACCCGGTCGCGCAGCTCGTTGGACATCACGCGCGCCTGGCCGGGAGAACAAAGCACGACAGCCGGGGTTGCACCCTGCCCGATCAGAGCCTGCGAACCGTCGTTGACCACGAACGAATCCAGGATCGCTCCGGAAGCGTTGACGGACAGACCGCCGGACTGCGTTCCGAACTCGTACAGACCGCCGGCCGCGCCGTTGTCGGAAGCGGTGCGGATTGCCTTGTGTCCGAAAATTGCCATGCGGTTCAGGTCGCGGGTCGCTTCCATCAGCGCAATTTCCGTCTGCCGCTGGATTTGATTTTCAACATTGCCATACACGTTGATGGCAAGCGCGGTTCCGGTCAGCACAATGTCCTTGCGCAGAATCTGCGTGTAGTTGCCATTGGTTCCGCCCTGATGGAAAGTCTTTTCACCTTCGGTCGAGCCTTCCGCGATCGGCGTGGAAACGATGTTCAGCACATCGTTCGCGGCCGGCGTGGTTTTGCTGGAACCGTTCGCGGCTTCCAGAGCAACCGTAACAGATGTTCCGGAAATACCGGTAACTTTGAACAGCGCGGAATCTCCTGCAATGGTCAGCCGGGTTCCGACCGCCAGCTTCGCCGCGTCCGCAGCGCTCATGGTGCAGACCAGCGAAGAAACAGCCGTCGCGGTAACAGACCGTCCGTTGATCTGGTCTTCCAGCCACTCGTGATACTGCTGCGTGGCGTCCTGCACACGCGGGAAAAAGCTGATGAATCGGGGTGCTCCTGCGATGATCGTGGAAAGCACGTCAGACAGGTCGCGTTTCTTGTTTACGAAGTCGTACGAATAAGCCATTCTTGAATCTCCTTTGTATTCTTCTTGATTTTTCAGTCAATTTCAGGACAATTGTCCAGCATTCCGCGGATATTGCCCTCTTTCTTTGCTGCCTCAAACGAGCCGTTTCCGCCTTTACTCAAATCGGCGTTGCCCGGCGCAGCTTTGCCCGCCACGGAAGTTTTGATGTAACCGTTCTTTTCAGCAAAGTATTCCAGAAAATCCGCAGGAAGTTTGTCATCCACAGGAGCCAGCCCGTCCTTGCTGTCGTTCAGCTTGAAACGGTCAAACAGTCCGAACTCCTCTATGGTGTTCAACACTCTTTCCTTGTCATACTTGTCCGGAAGATTTCGTACAGCCTTGCGCACCAAATCGTTTCGGGTGTTTTTCTGGTTTTTCGCGATTTCGGCATAGTAGTCATCCTTCATTTTCTGAAGTTCTTTGATGACCTTCTGCTGTTCCAGATACTCTGTCGATTTTTTGAAATCCGGTCTCGGCTTGCCCGCTTCGGCGATGATCTCGGCGATTTCCGCCGGACTTTTGCCCAGTTCGTCAAACTCTTTCAGCTTTGCTGTGATTTGCTCCGGAGTGAGATTCAATGCCTTGAACGCCGACAGCTCATTGCGCGCCGCCTTGGAATTTTCTCGTTCCGCCTTCAACGCCTTGAACGCCTTGTCCTCGTCATACGAGTACACACCGTCATTCTCCGTTACAAACTCCCGCATCACTTCCGGGATTTCCTCGCTGCTCTTTACTGCGATCTGAATAGCCATGCTATTGCATCCTTCCGCCCGTTTTGGGCTTTTTTGAGTTCATCCGTCCGGAAACATTTTCCGCCGGAACAGCCTGAAACATTTCAGGTTGCACTCAATAAGGCGTGTCAAGTTTGCTTTTGAGAGTATAAAAAAGTGGCAGGAAATGCGTTTTATTTTTTTACGCGTTTTCCTGCCACTTCGGATTGATTGAAGTTACTTTTTGAACGACGCTAAATCCTTCGCTTTCAACTCTTTAACCGTCATTGCCTTGTTCGGGTAAGGCGGAATAAAATCATCCACGCTGTACTTGCCAGTTTTCCAGAGTTTGTACTTTGCTGGTCCCAGATAATCCCGTTTCTGCTGTTCGGACATCTGCAAAAAGTAATCTTTGAATTTCATGCGTCCCGGAGCAGGAGAAAACGCCGGTTTCCCGGTTCGTTTCTCCCAGTCGTGGATTGCTTTGTAGTAATATTTCAGCCTCGTAGACGCGGCTAAATCTTCCCATTTCTTGTTTGGGTATTTTGCTTCGTATGCGCGTTTTGCTTCGGCGTCGAAATCGGCGTTTGCTCTTGACCTTGGCACGTCGTCGCCCATGTCAGTCATCTCTGTAACAGGCAGGAGAACGCAACGGCAAGACGGATGACTTGGCGGAACCGGATGTGGCTGTTGCAAATCCCAGCGGTGCAAATCCATGCCGCCGCAGATCGGACAAGTCTTACCGTCCAGCGTCGACAACCATTCCACCTGCTTGATGATGTCAGCGTTCTCCCGGTAAAATTCATCTTTCGCCTGATTCGCGATTCCGCAGCAGATGGTCCGTGCCATATTCCGCGCATGGCTCCGATTGGTCGACATTACACCGTCGGTGTAGTTGTTGGCTTTCGTTCCCATGATTTCGCGCGTCATCTGGTCAATGGTCGCCCCGGAGACAACCCCGGCGTTGACCACGTTTGCCACTCTGGCAACGTCCGCAGCTGCGGTATTCGTCCACCATTCCGCCCATGTCTTGTTGATCTGGATGGAGTTTTTCAGCAGTTCCTGCGCCCGGTTGTCTGTCAGAGGTGCAAACGCCGCCGCTTTCATCCCTGTAAGTTCAGATGAGATTCGCCATGCCCATTTGGTTTCATTGTCAATCAGCTCATTCGCTTCTTCACGCAAGGATTTTTCCGCTTTCACATAAGCCCGCACCCGGAGTTCCTCAATCTTGCTTCGGATGTAGTCCAGTTGCGACAGGCTCTTTGCTGTATTTACCTTGTAGTTTGACATCACCTCCGATAACAGCGTTTTCAGACGCGCAATCGTCTTTCTGTCAGCATCATCCAGAGCATCGCAAATCCGCTGCCCCCATTCTTCAGCAAGGCGCATCAGATTCGCTTGATGTTCCGCAATGACCAGCGCAAGTTCTTTCAGCTCCTTGCGCTTCTGTGCTTTTGTCTCCCCCACCATGACTTACTGTTCCTCTTCGGCTTTTTGCGCCTTTTTCGGAGCAGGATTGAGTTCATTTCCGTCATCCGGATTCTGGTTGTCTGCTTCATCCTCCGGGACCTCACCGCCGGGCATTCCAAATGCACCCGCGACGGAATTGAGACTGTTTTCCATGCGCTCTGATTTTTCCTCGTCCAGTTCTTCCTTAACCTCATCCCAGGGACGCGGATCGACGATGTTGTTTTTCTCGATGTACCGCCGTTTTTCCTCCTGCGTCATAGGCAGATCGGACGCGCCGATCTGGACGCATTCCGCCGCGGTCGCCTTGATTTCCGCAAACTCGTTCGACGGCGTAAACTTGATGTCGCGTGAACATTCTTCATCGTTCATTCCCAGCCATTTGCCCGCAAAACGCAGAATGATTTCGATGGCTTTTCCGCAGTTCTGGTTGATTCGCATCAGGTCAGCGGTCTGGCTGTTCCGGTACAGCTGCATCGTACCCACCGGCGTATTGCCCAGATTCTCCTGCCCCGCCAGCGAAACGCCCATCAGCTGCGCTTCCGCTTTCATCTTTTCCAGACTGTTCGCCTGCTCCGTCAACCCGGAACCGCTCGGCGAAACGAACTGGAAAGTAGCTCCCTGCGGAATGAACCACGGCGAATCGGAGCCGACTTGCAGCTCACTTTTGTTCATCCCGGAAAACACCGGCTGCGGATCTCCCGTCAGAAAAAGCGCGGTCTTGTACGTGCAGTCCGCATCCAGAATGTGCAGCGATTGCAAACACAGTTTCAGCAGCGGCGGATTCCAGTAGTCCGTAAAATTCAGATCCCCCGGATTCACGCAGACAAACGGAATGCGATCCAGCGTCCGCCCGTATTTCGTCGGATAAACCAGCTCTGAACAGCGCGATTCATCCGGGAAATCCACATCGAAACCTTCCAGCTGATTGAAAACCTCACTCATGGCTTCCGCGTAAACCTGGTTGTCTCCGAAGATTGGAACGCCCGTGTTCCGGTAACGCTCAATCGGCGCGCCCTTGCGCCCGAATTTCGCCTGATAGTAAACCCCGTTGCCATCCAGAGCCAGCAGGGTGATCTGCGGATAATAGACGTCTTTCCACAGCCCCGTTTCGTAAATGATCGACGACGTATCCAGCAGAACAAGTTTCGCGTAAGTCTCGCCGCCGCCGTCAACCGCTTTCGCCCGCAGGAACTTGCGGCATTTGTACTCGTTGATGTGGAATCCGATTTTCTCATCTTCATCCGGTTCCAGCAGAAGGCAATACCGTCCGGATCGCAGGACAAAACGCCTTACGCGGTCTGCCAGCGCATCCAGCCCGTCGTGATAAGGCGTCGCATACTCGCGCAGGAAATCCAGACGAGCCGCCTTCCCGTCGAAAGTAATATCCGGCGGAGTGCTGGAAAGAATCCCGCACATCTTTTCCAGCGTCGACGCCGCGTAATCTGGCATCACGCCGCGCCCCTTGTACGCTTCCCATGCCTTCCGGCGGTCTTTTCCGGACTTGCTCACCGGCTGGTAAATGTACTTGGCGTCTTTGGCTTTCACCGCCAGTTCCCCGGCAAAGACGTCGTCGCACAACTCCCACAGCGGAAGCATCCGGCTGTATTCCGGGTCGGCTAACTGCTCTAATGCGCTCTGTGCGGATTTCTTGCGGGTAATGGCGTCAAAACTTCTGGTTATCATATCGCTGTCGTCTCCTGCTGATTGCGTTTCTCAATCAATGCCCAGTGTCAAGCTGATGTTCGTTATTTTTTCAATCCCAGTTCTCTTCCCGATTAAATCTTTTTACACGTCTATCAAAAACCTTCTTTACAACTTTCCAGTTTCGACCTCGATTCAATTCATACAAAGCTCTCTCCCCGATGATCGACATCCTGTAATTATTTTTCCATGCCATACTCTCTGCTTCCTGATAAAAACTTGCTTCTGGATATTTTCTTTTCAGTGCTTTTATATCGTAATCCGGCTTTGATAATGGCCGGTAATCGCCTCTTGCAATCCGGCGTTCTCGCTCGCTATAATAATAATCCATCGCACTTTGCGCCTTTTCCAATTCTGCAAGACCAGGTATGTCTTTTTCGCTTTTTGGCATGTAAGATTTTTTCAATTTTGCGTAGTTTTCAGGCGATAACGTTATTCGTACTCCATAATGCTGTCCCACAAGTCCATTTACAGAAAACATGTTTTCCCTGTCGTCAAATCCTATTGTTCCGGTAACTTCTCCAAAAGTACCCTTAAGTGTCGCCTCTGTTGTTTTGTCATTCACTGTGAGATCAAATGCGTTACCTTTTGCGGATATGCCAGAAAAATGAAAATTTCCGTAATTTCCATTTTTTTCAACCGCTCTTGCTGTTGCTCCGCTTTTTTTCCTCCGCCCATCTTATGCCTCCTGTGGTTTTATTGAGCCTTTTACCGCTACCGGCTGTATCGTGATGGAAGGCGGCGACAACGGCGCACCGTCCTTTCCGGTAACTTCGGTTTTCTGCACATTGTGCTTATTGTGATTGACCGCCAGAACCCATTGCGCCATACCGGGATTCAGTTTGTTGGCAAGCGCATACATGGTGATCCTGTGCGCTTCAATTTCTTTCGCCCTGGAAATATGGTTTAAAAATTGGGGATAGCGCGATGAAAGATAAGCGACAATTTCGGAAAACAAGTCATGCTCGATCAGATAGTCGCCGATCAGAAAATGATTCGGGTCGTCTTTCATCCAGCGGATCAGGCCGTCCGCCAGCTCCATTGCTTTTTCTTCTGTCCACTTGGTCGGCGCGGATGAAAATTTGTGCCCAGCCGTAAAACGTCCGGTTTTCGGATCGCGCCCGCTCTGTTCATTGAACGTGTTTTTCACTTTTACGGATGTTCTCTTTTTTGTTTTTATGGGCTTCTTCATTTTCCAGTTTCTCCGGTTCTTTTTTTCTCTCTGTTTTTTTCTGCACCCAATAGATGATGTCAAGTTGGGAAGAATCATGACATTAAAAAAACAGGCAAAAACTTTAATGAAAAGATGCGTCATTAAAGAAAACAGGAAAAATTTTTAATATAAATATATATAATATAATTATTATATTTCACACCCCCCATAGTCCCCCCTAAATAAAGAATGCGAAAAAGCAAAAAAAAGACCATTCAGCTCTTGAATGTTTCAAAAAATGGAGTATACTATAAGAAAGGGCATTGTGATATAGGCGGATTTTAACTGCGAATTTTCCGGGCGCAAGCCCGTTGAAGGAGTTCACAATGCCCTTTCTTTAATTTTTCTTTTGCATCGAAAAGTCATAAACATGCGCAATATCTTGACCTTTTATCTTCACAATAGAAAAATCAAACGCATACAATTTATTCTTGATATACGTACTCCCCTTAATCGACCAAAACCGTTCCCAATTATCTTTTTTGGGCGATTCAGTCCCATATCGGTTTGTTCTCTTTACTCGTCTCTCAAGAACTGTTCCATGAGACAGAAGATAATTCATTCTGTCATAGTTTACAAGAATCGCAAGTCTTTCTTTGGTCATGTTTTTTATAAAATAATCATGCTTTACCCCTCCTCTTGTCAAATGTATACCAAACGGAACATTGTGCGCACTCAACGCTCTCCCCTTACTGCTTTTTTTGTAGGTGTCAATAATGTCCTTAACCCCCAGCTTGCCGCTTATTGCTTTTTTATGTAAGCTATGCGACAGTTGCGCCTTATCTATCCGCAACGGATTTCTTGTCGTATAACCGCGAAACCATTCAATTTTTGTTACTTTGGGATCGGCAAAACCGATAAAATTTGCGCCACTTGGGCGTGTCTTCGCCATATGTATCTCTCCTGTAAAAAACAATTAGTACGACAGCGCAATGTTCCCGACTTCCGGTTCGGCGTTCGCCCCGCAGGCAAGTTCGGTCAACGCCCATACCAGCGCATCCAGACGGTCAGGCGATTTCTCCTTCGGGTCTCCGGTGAATGAGCACATCTGATCCTCAAGTGCTGGGAATTCTCCTACATGATGTACCAGCCCGCGTTCATACAGAGCGGCAATCGGTTCGGCTCGCAGAATCTTTCCACGCGTTGCACGGACTGCGGTCAGCGATACAGACGGGTCTATATTCCGCAGCAGAGACGCCACCAGATCGCCGCCATTGTTCGTTTCCACTACAACCCGGTCGGCGTCCAAATCCACATACAGCGCAATCACCGCTTTTGCCCATTCATTCGGAGACGCCTTCAAACTTCGGTCGTCAAGCACATAATATTCCAGTTCGCCTGTTTTGGGATTGCGCGCACTTCCGGCAGCCACAATTCCCGTCAGGTCCGATGTGTCCGCAGATGTTACCGCCGGGTCCACACCAATAACCAGACGTTCCAGATCGGCGGGACATTGCTTCACCCGGTACGGCTGAATCATGGCGGCATATTTCCACAGCGCGTTTTCGTCCGACTTTCTGCATTCTCCCAGCCAGATATGACGGTACATCGCCAGATTCTTTTCCCGCAGATTTTCCGCTTCCTCGATCATCACCGATGGACAAAACGGATTGTCCACATAATTAACCTTGGCAACAATCGCGTTTTTCGGAGGAAACAGCACAAACCGTTGATAAGTCGCGGCTTCCTCACGTTTCGGGTTGAATACCGCCCAGATTTCCGATTCATCCGCGCGAATGGTCGGAATCAGCGTCTGCCATGATTCCTCGGAGACATTTTCCGCTTCTTCCACGTATGCGATTGAGATATTTTCCAGTGATTTGATTTCGGAAACATTGTTATGCAAACCCCGGAAAATGAATTGCGAACCGTTTGTACAGGTGATCCCCTCTTTGGTCGAATTGAAATATGCAGACAATCCCAGCAGTTCAATATTTTCTTCCAGAGTATGCTTGATGGAATCCGCAATGGAGTTCTGAAACTCACGGCAGCACAGAATACGACGTTTTTTCTGAAGCGACTTGACAATCAGACCGCGCACCGCCGCCCATGATTTCCCGCTGGCGCGTCCGCCATATGCCACCCGGTAACGTACATATCCGTCCTGAAAAAAGAACGTCATCTTGTCCGGAACTTCTATCTTGACCCCGCTCAATCATTCCACCTTTTTTTCGCATTTCTGATTCAGAAAAGTTGAACTCTTGACCGATACGACTTCCACATCCTTGAAATCATATCCATTCGGAATGCTCCCGTAAAAAATAATCCGCGATGGTTCAATAGTCTGAATCATTTTTTCCATGTCTTTCATAAAGAGAGAACGATTTTCTTTGTTCTGCCTTACTCCGACATTAGAGATGCAAACAGTGCTGTTGTGCGGCATACCGTCATAGATAAAATCCTGATCTTCGGGCGCTCCGAATCGGACATTCGGAATCACCGTCATTCCCAGAGCCTGCCAGTACCACGCCAGCATGTGATTTCGCCATTTATTCCACATCCGCATCACTTTTGGCATATCCCAATAGGTGCTGAAATCAGGCATGATTACAAACGCCTGTTTTTGTAAATAAGGAACATACTTTTCCGGCTGTGTCCACACCCGTTCAAACATATAATCATCTATAAAAAAATGAACCCCTGATTCATATTCCTCATGCGACATCATTGCGGAAAAAGCAATCATGCCATGCTCCGGGCGGAAATCTTCACCGCGGATAATCGGAAATCCCCATGCAGTTTTTTCATTCTCTGGAATGCCCAGATAATATTCAAACATGTTCTTCTTGAACGTATGCTCCCGGTGATTCTCAAAATCCTCGCCCTTGATTACCTTGCCCGTCTCCTCGTCAATCTGAACCGGCCTGAAATTGAACGGCTGCATATCAAATTTTAGCTTGGTAAGCTCGCCTAATTCCAGTTCCAGACGCGGACCGTCCCAGACAGACAGTTCACCGGTCGAATTGTCCGCCAGACGGTATGCTTTCGCCTGTTCCGGAGACAGATTTTCAGCCACAACCACCGGCACGGTTTCCATTTTCAGTTTCTTCGCGGCCGCCAGACGCGTATGTCCGACAATGACCACCATGTTTTTGTCAACCACGATGGGCTGTTGAAAACCGAATTCTTTCAGACTTGCGGCAACCGCGTCAATCGCTTTTCTGTTCTTGCGCGGATTCCTTGCATACGGTATCAACGCATCCGGCTTCATTTCCTGCACATTCAAAGCGTTTCCAGACATATTTTTACTCCTCCTGCATTCGTCAATTATTTGCGCTTTTTATATTCAAACGAATATCCAAATTTTTTTGGATCGGATTTTCTTTACATTGTTCAGGGCCGCTTTGTTCAGTTTTTTTTTGCCGAATCGAGATATTTTTTCTGCAATTTTTCTACTCTGGAAAATTCGGCTTCCAACTTCGGTACAGCACTACTTGGAAAATGCGCTTTATAAAGATCTTTTGGCAAAGATATAACTTGATCGCCATACATGGATGAACGGGTCTTGATTTTTACCATCTTTCTTCCGACTGAAACAACATCTCCTGAATATAATACGGGGAATTTGCCGCCACCGCCGATTGAAACACGATCTCCAGCGGAAAGTTTTGAAACATCCTTTACCATGCTTGAGGCTCGATGCCGTTTGAACTCATCATAAGCACGATCATATTCATTTCTTGCCTGTATCGCTTCGCGTCTTACGGACGCGTAACTTCCCCTTGTCGATGCTCCAGCCGCCGGGTTTGTTGCCGCCGCCCCTGATGTCCTTGTTTTCGCCATGATTCTTCTCCTTCGACGTTATGGTTTAAATAAAAGAAAGACGTGTCAAGTTTCGCGTTCATTCTACCTTTTTCCCGCCACGGAAAGAGTTGCTGCGGAACTCCATCACTTCAATTCCCTTGAAATCATATCCCTTCGGAATGCTTCCGTAAAACAAAATCCGCGTCGGATCAAGAACACGAATTGCTTCTTCCATTCCTTCAATAAAAGACATTCGCCATTCTTTGTTCTGCATTACACCGACATTAGAGATGCAAACGGTGCTGTTATGCGGCATACCGTCAAAAATCCAGTCGTAATTGCTTGCTTCGTTGAACATGACATTCGGAATCACCGTCATTCCCAGAGCCTGCCAATACCAAGAAAGCATATGGTTGCGATACTTGTTCCACATCTGCATTACTTTTGGAAAGTCCGTGTACGTGCTGAAATCAGGCATGATTACAAACGCCTGTTTTTGTAAATAAGGAACATACTTTTCCGGCTGTGTCCACACCCGTTCAAACATATAATCATCTATAAAAAAATGAACCCCTGATTCATATTCCTCATGCGACATCATTGCGGAAAAAGCAATCATGCCATGCTCCGGGCGGAAATCTTCACCGCGGATAATCGGAAATCCCCATGCAGTTTTTTCATTCTCTGGAATGCCCAGATAATATTCAAACATGTTCTTCTTGAACGTATGCTCCCGGTGATTCTCAAAATCCTCGCCCTTGATTACCTTGCCCGTCTCCTCGTCAATCTGAACCGGCCTGAAATTGAACGGCTGCATATCAAATTTTAGCTTGGTAAGCTCGCCTAATTCCAGTTCCAGACGCGGACCGTCCCAGACAGACAGTTCACCGGTCGAATTGTCCGCCAGACGGTATGCTTTCGCCTGTTCCGGAGACAGATTTTCAGCCACAACCACCGGCACGGTTTCCATTTTCAGTTTCTTCGCGGCCGCCAGACGCGTATGTCCGACAATGACCACCATGTTTTTGTCAACCACGATGGGCTGTTGAAAACCGAATTCTTTCAGACTTGCGGCAACCGCGTCAATCGCTTTTCTGTTCTTGCGCGGATTCCTTGCATACGGTATCAACGCATCCGGCTTCATTTCCTGCACATTCAAAGCGTTTCCAGACATATTTTTACTCCTCC
>OJAR01000053.1_pt1 | contig 41166 bp, 36 predicted proteins | sample 1589431 | NCBI WGS metagenome assembly OJAR01 (sample SAMN03283242) | human gut metagenome | biome: human-associated habitat; material: feces | host: Homo sapiens | place: Peru | collected 2012 | reverse complement strand
GTATTGAAGTTGTGTTTCCATAGATAATTATTTCGTTGTGATTTTTGTTACGAATGATTTTTGATTTAACCGATAAACGGTGCATACGGCAATCTTGCCAACCAACTGATGAAGTCAAGAATCTGATTGCTGAGCCAGCTCATCGGATAGTTAAGCACACCAACATAAAGAAGTACAAACAAACCTATAAAGAAATATGTCTGGTATCTGTAGAAAAAGTCAACAGCCTTGTCGGGTAAAAATACGAACAAAACCTTTGAACCGTCAAGAGGCGGAATCGGAATAAGGTTGAACACTGCAAGTCCGACATTGCACTGAATGTAGAAACTCAAAAACTGTACGACATAATCTCCGATTGTAGAAAGCGGAAATGCGCCTGTAAAATAGATAATCGGATAGAAAATGAGAAGTCCGACAAATGCGGCAACGATATTTGCAATCGGTCCCATAATTGCTGTGATTGCCATACCGACCTTTGGATTTTTAAAGTTTCGCGGATCAATCGGAACAGGCTTTGCCCAACCAAAACCGAACAAGAGCATACACAATGCACCGATAGGTTCAATGTGGCTGAGTGGGTTGAGTGAAAGTCTGCCTCTGTACTTTACCGCCTTGTCACCAAGAAGTGACGCGGTAAAAGCGTGCGCCCATTCATGGAACGGCAAAATCAAAAATATGATGACAAGCACTGCTAAAATTTCAGCAATTACAGCACCGAAGTCAAGGTTGCCGTTTCTGATTCCGTTAAGTAATAATGAGAGCATAATAGCCTCCTGAATTTCAAAATTTTAGGTAACAATCGTGTAACTATATTTACTCCTAATTATATAATATATCGTCAAAAATTACAAGAGCAAAAAACAAGTTAAGAAATTTTCAAAAAACACTTGCATTTTCTCTCATTTTCTGTTATTATAACAAAGTTAGAAATAGAATTAGTTTTCTTAAGGAGGTGCAGACGCATGGCAAAATGTGAATTCTGCGGTAAGGATGTAAAGTTCGGCATCAAGGTATCTCACTCTCACAGACGTTCCAACAGAACATGGAAACCAAACGTACAGCGTGTTAAGGCTATCGTTGACGGTTCTCCGAAGCGTGTATATGCTTGCACCCGTTGTTTACGTTCAGGTAAGGTTACCAGAGCTAACTGATTCTTTATGAAATTACAAAACTGCTTCACTTTTGGTGAGGCAGTTTTTTGTTTTATCTTTTTTATTAGTTTTGATTACGAAATGTCGATTCAATCTAACTGATGTGTTATGTATTGCAGGGTAAACAGCATATTCCCAAAATGTACTGTAACTATGCTGAGCATAACTTTTGGAAAATATACACCTTCCTGTACTGAAAATGTAGGGACAGCCCTTGCGGCTGTCCGTGGGCAAACAATGTATTCCCTTGATAAGGGAAATGTCGGCTTGCCGACAAAGGGTTTGCCGTTTTCGCAGAAAACGCCCCTACAACCAAAATAACGGAACGGTCAAGACCGTTCCCTACAAATAATCGCAGGCGAACGCTGCGCATTTTGACTATCCTCTACAAACAACTCTCACCCCTCAAAGGAAAACACTGTTTTTCTAAAATGCAGTGCAAATATGCTGAATATAACATTTACAAAATATATACGTTTCTGCACTGAAAATGTAGGGACAGCCCTTGCGGCTGTCCGTGGGCGAACAATGTATTCCCTTGATAAGGGAAATGTCGGCTTGCCGACAAAGGGTTTGCCGTTTTCGCAGAAAACGCCCCTACAACCAAAATAACGGAACGGTCAAGACCGTTCCCTACAAATAATCGCAGGCGAACGCTGCGCATTTTGACTATCCTCTACAAACAACTCTCACCCCTCAAAGGAAAACACTGTTTTTCTAAAATGCAGTGCAAATATGTTGAATATGACGTTTTTTTAAATATTTGACGTTGCTACACTCGGAATAAAGGAGCTATGCTCCTACTTGCAGAGACAGCTCCCCTGAAGGGACACCTTTGAAATGTTTGTGAAAAACAAAACCCTCCCTTGAGGGGAAGGCTTGTAAATCAGAGTGTTTCTTATAAACATAACTTCTATCAAACAGGTACATTGTTACATTAATACATTTCCTTTTTACGCATTACAAACAAAACTCCCGTTGCAAATATCTGAACGCAAAGGAATATCAGAGCGAGATAAGTATCGCCCGTATTAACAACAGCGTTAGTCTGCCCCGCTCCGACATTTGGCGGAGCTGTTTCGGAAGGAACGGAATTTGGGCTGTCGATTTTCGAGGTTGCGTCAGTTTCAGATGGCTGGGCTGACTGCTCGGACGGTTCAACAGAAACATCGGTTGAGTCTTGTTGAGTATTGCTTTCATCATCAGTGCTTTTCTTGGTATCTTCTGCCGTAGTCGGTGCAACATAGTTAGATATTGTCAATGTGGTTTTGTAATCAACATCAATTAAGGATGTTTGCTGATTTTTTGCTATTTCACAATTATTTACAAGGCTGACTTCCTCGCTGTCAGCCGACAGCAACGTATTCGAATCTGCTTTCGACACCCTCAATACATCAACGGTAAGATCTATGGTTGTTGTAACGGCACTGTCGTTTTGCAAATCATCTACATCAAATACTATCTTTGCAAAGGGAACCATTTGAGAAGTAAAATCAAACAATCTCATATTTGTTGCGGTATAATTTATGGTGTTTTCCTCGCTCAAATCAAGACTTCCGTTTGCACCGACAGTCGGACATACAGATGCAGGCGTGTTTTTTCTGTTGGAGACCGAAAGCACGCTTGAATCGTATGTTATATACCACTGAGTGTTAAGAATGTTTTTTGAAAGGTTTAACCAATAGGTAACCGTTACTTCTTTTGTGGTTGAATTGTATTCGGCAGCTGCTCTTGGAAAATAGTTTGAAATTGCATTCACCGTTAAATTCGGATATTTGCCGTTTGCAGAATCCGTACTCGCCTCCGTTGCCGATGTTTCCGACGGCTCGGCTTGCGGCTCTCCCTCAAAAGCATTATCCGAAAGCTGATAATCTGAAAAAGCTGTGTTGTCATAGGCATCGTCATCTGATTCGGCATATACGCAAAGAGCCGTTACGGTTATCATTGTAACCGTAAGCATAATTGCCAAAACAAAACTAACTGCTTTTTTTGACATTACCTTTTCCTCCAATATCATTCCATATTAATTCATCGTAGTTTAAATCGGAGCAACGCTTTACTCACAAGAAGCAAGGCTTGCGACAGATTGCAAGCCCTGATATAACAACCCTCTGCCTAATCGGCGAAGGACATCTGTACTTAGATTATAATATAACAGGCACTAAAAATCAAGTAATATGAAGAAAAACGAGGGTATCTGTACATATTTACCGCTAAATTTAAATCATATACGCAAAAACGCTCCCAAAATCGGGAGCGTTTTAAGCATTACCTATAAGGAATCAGCAAACTTATTTATCATATTTCTTGCGAGTAAAGTAAGTAACTGTAGCTACGCCTGAAAGAACAACAAGAAGAACAACTGCAAGTGAAGCTGCGCCTGTCTTGATTGAAGTATTATCAGATAACTTGGTAGTATCAGATGTTGATTTATTTACTGCAGAAGTAGCATCGGTTGAAGGTTCACCCGGAACTGTTGTCTGCGGATCAGTAACTTTTGGGTTTGTTGGGTTTGTTGTATCTGCTTCATCTTTTGTTGCCGGTGGAGCGGGAGCAACTGTAAGATCGCCGACTGTGCCCTTTGCCTGAGCTGCTTCCTTTGTCGGGTATGTACCATATGTACCGTCATTATAGTAGAAGTACCAGTCGCCGAAATAAGTTAACTGACCGGTTACTGAAGTAGAAGGCTCAATACTAAGATCAGGAACCCAAATCATATTATTCAATGTGAAAGCAATACCGTATTCACTCTCAAAGAAGTTATCGGCAAAATCGCCGAGAGCAGCCTTATCACCATTGAAGCTGTCTTCCATCTCTGTCCAGAAATCTTCCTGAGCATCATAAGTATCCGAATCGCCTTCTGACACATACTCACACTTTGAATCTATACACTGTGTAGCGGCTTTATACTGCGGAGCAGTCACATCCAAACCGCCGTCAAGGTAGTTGTTCCAAACTACTGTAGGAACATCATCGGGAATATCAAGATAATAAAGTGTTTTAACACCCTTCTCTTCAAGGCTTGAATCATATTTTGCCTTGTATCCCGGCCAACTAAGTTCGCCAACGCCGCCGTCAATAGAGCTGCAAGGGTCAGTACCGCCCCACCAATAGCAGCCGGCTGAATTTGTGAAAGAGTTTTTCCAGATGTCGGGCATTGTAAAATAAACTCTCTTTGTTTTGATACCCTCACCGGGTTTATAAGAGCCGTCTGTGTCAACAATAGCAGATGCACTTGTTGTTGCTATTGCAGCCATTGAAGCCACAACAGAACCTGCAAGAATTAAACTTAAAAGCTTTTTCTTCATAATTTTTTCCTCCATACATTTTCCGATAATTCGGTTAGTTTAATTATATATCAGCTTTGTCAAAAAATCAATAATTTTAAAAAAAAATATTAATTAATTTTCAATAAAGTTGATGTCAATTTTTGTGCAATCAGTCAGAATTTTTATTATTCTCGTCCTGTTGAGTCGGAATTGCGGATAAATCCACATTATCATCACGCTTTTTCACAATCAAAACACCGACAACTGCAAGAACCACTACCAAAACGGCAGCACCGATTATTACCGGGATAAGCGGGAAATCCGAATCGGCGGAATTACCGCCTGAGCTTGAATTCTTTGTTACTTCAACAATATCCGTAACATTTTGTGTATAACTGATTACAGCAGGGTGATTATCCTTATCGGGTGTGTTTTCCTCACCTTTACCGTCAAGATAATTAATGAAGCTGCCTTGTCTGTTTTTCAGCGTATCCTCATCTTCGCTGATTATCGGGACTTGGTCCGAAACAACGGTTTCATCATTTACGCTGATGTCATATGTCCATGTGTATGATTTCAGATATGTCATATCATCGCCGTACATTTCTGACACAAATTGAGAAATATCTGTTTCGCCCTCTTTCAGAACTCTGAATTCAAGCGACAAAAACATTGCTTTCTTTGAAAAATCGGCGGGATTACTGATATTAGTCCAGTTGATTGGAATCATATTATCAAGGTCTGTATTATAGATAACACCGTCAAACTTGTCAAATTCAAGAGATTTTTTGTCAAGCTCAAGGTAATCCTTATCATAGAAAAGCCGAAGCTCAAAACCTATAATTTCCTCTTTTGTATCGGCAAGATAAAGCGTATACTTAACTCTGTCGCCGACATTAACCTTTGCACCGTCGTTAATATCAAGAATGTCATCTGCCGCAAATGCGGTAACAGATACAGACATCAGCACAACTAATGCAATACATACCGAAATGATTTTTTTTGCTAAACTATTCATATTTTCATTCCTTTAAAATTTGATATTCCTATTATATATCAAACAAAATATAATTTCAACGAAAATATTGCAAAAAAGCAGGTATAACCCTTATTAACCGCATTATGCACAAAAAACGCCCTCACATTGTAGGAAAGGTGCCGAAAGTAAAAGCCGATAGGGACTGTCGCATTCAGCGCAGAGCGACAAAAACGCTTTCTGCATCTTAATGCGACAGTCCCCCATCTTAAAATTAATATTTTTTTATATCTGCTTTTGCAAGTTTTTTTGAATAGCCGTAGCATCATTAATTCTTACAATATCGTCTGAGTCAAAATCGGCGTTATCCAGCGCAAGGGGGTCCTCATTTATTACTTTAGCCAAATACTTCTGCACAAGAGTTGCATCAAGAATAATGATAAAGCCGTCGTTGTTTACATCACCCATCGGGAATATTTCAACATTTTGCGTTACATCGGCGCTTGAAACTTTTACTGTATATTCTCTGTCGGCGTGGGCATTTTTAGAAACTTTCATTGTGTATGTTCCGTTTGCGACGCCTGCGATTGAATAGTCGGAAACGTTGCCTTTTACGGTTGTTTCATACGCTATCGCACCGGATTTTATAAGTTGGATTTTAACCGCATCGCTTTCTGACAGGTAACTTTTTGCAGTGCCTTTAACAGTTGTTCCCATTGCAACGCTGTTAAACTGAATTCCGTTTTTCTCGGCATAAGTATGAGCCTCAGTGCCGCTTGTTCCATAGATTATAAAATTCGGAATGACCTCGGACGGAACAAACGGATTATCGTGTTCGGGCGGATAGTAGTCGATTGCGTTATCACCGATATATGTAACGCTTGCGGGAATTGTAATGGTTTTTATATCTCCCATTGAGAAGAATGCGCCCTCTCCGACAGCCTGTAAGCCTTCGTTGAGATTCGTATTTTACATATCTTTTCTCACCAAACTCAAAAACAAGCGACAACTTGACTTACTATCGCTTGTTCATTTCAATTCTTCTTTTTCGGGTTTACCCCAACTATTGACATAGAGCCTGAAAAAACAAGCGACAGCTTGACTTACTATCGCTTGTTCATTTCAATTCTTCTTTTTCGGGTTTACCACAACTATTGACATAGAGCCTTCTTTGAAAAAACCGGCTTCACCAAAGTGAAGCCGGTTTTTTAATTAAATTGAGTTTTAATGATTAGTTAATAGTAGTAGTAAGTTGTGGCGTATGAGCCGGCAACGCAAATAGCAATAATAAATATTAACCAATAAATTGTCATTATTGAACAAACAATTATACTTACGATACCGAATATCTTTGCGATAATTCCCATCGGACGTTTGTTGTAGCCCTGATTGGAATATGCAAGCGTTTCATTACCTGCTTTTATTGCGAATATGCCGAGTATAATGCTTGCAACAGGCAACCAGCAAAGGCAAAGTGAAACAATACCGAGTGCAAGAGCCTTGCCGGCAGTAGGGTTCTCTGCGTTCATAAGCGTAGGCTGAACCGGATGTTGATAGTTTTGAACCGGCTGCTGATAGTTTTGAGCAGGCTGTTGGTAGCTCTGAGCCGGTTGTTGGTAATTTTGAACAGGCTGCTGATAATTCTGAGCAGGCTGTTCGGGGGCAACGTTATTTAACTGTGTGCCACAATTTGTGCAGAAAGTTGTACCGTCTGCAAGTTGGTTTCCGCAATTAGGACAAAACATCAATATACCTCCATTAATTAAGCTAATGCTATTATATTCTAATTTTTGACAAAAGTCAACAATTGTGGAATCTCATTTTTTGGCTTCAATGCATCTTAAAACATCGCCTACGGTTTGCAGATTTTTAAGATCCTCATTGTGAAATTTAATATTAAATTCCTGCTCAATATCCATAGCCATAGACAGCAGTCCTATTGAATTCATTCCGAGATCTTCAACAAATTTTGAGCTTTCGTTAACCTTGTCAAGGTCTATATCTTCGCCGAACAGATCTGCAAATATACTTTTAAGTTTTTCGAGTCTATCCATAATTTAAATCCTTTCTGTTTTTTCAAAAACAATTTTACATTCATCTATCTTTTGGAGCAGTATTTCTGAAATATTATTCATTTCCGTAACCGATGGCATTTTCCTTTTGCAATACTCCGAGCAAAAAAGCGGTTCACCGATAATTATTCTGCGAAAGCCGAATTTATGACTTCTTTTGTCCGAATACATAGGAATTATCGGCACGCCTGCCTGCATTGCCATTAGTACTGCGCCTGATTTAAGGCTGTTGATTTCACCGTCTCGCACAATATATCCCTGGGGAAAAATCAAAAGCAGTTTGCCGTTTTTAAGCACGTTTACCGATTTTCTTACGGCTTCAATATCAGTGCTGTTTCTGTCGATTTTAATACAGCCCGCCTTTTTCAGCCAAAAAGCTACGAACCTATTCTTCATCAAAACCTCTGCCACCAAAAAAAACACACGCCTGAACCAAAACGCAACCGATATAGTCAGCGGATCGGTAAATCCGATATGATTTGCCGCAAGAATTGCTCCGCCGTCAAAATTAATCTTATAGCGTTTTCCGTCAAGCCCAAGTTTTTTTACTCTTAAAAACGGAAACATCAGCATCATAAAAAACCTTGCCATATCCATCGGAAAAAACCGAACATCAAAAATTTTTGGCTTTTTGCTGTTTTTATTCTGCATTTTTCTTATCCAATCTGTCCTTTAATTCATCGCCGAGGCTGAACACAAGCTCCTCAAGCTTTTTTGTCATAATCTCAATTTTTTCGGCGTCGCCGAGATTCTTTGGGCAAAGCTCGTTTATATTTATTTCTCTGCCTATCATAACGTGAGTGCGTTTAAAAATTCCGTAGTTACCGTCGGTATAAACAGGCACTATGAGCGCGTCGGTATGCATTGCAATAAACGCCGCACTCGGCTTGAACGGAAACGGCTTGCCGTTTATCGGCAGACGTCCCTGTGGAAACACTCCCACGCTTTTGCCGCTGTCAAGCGCTTCAAGGGCCTCCCCCATAAAGCCGAAATTAAATGCGTCCCTGTCAACAAAAATTCCGCCCAACCTATATAAAAGTCTTGAGAGAAAAGGATTTTTTGTAAACAGCACCTCCGCCATCAGAAATCTGATGTTCCTTTTAAAGAATACAAACAAATAAAGAGGGAAATCAAGCAGAGATGTATGATTTGACACAAGTATAAACGGCTTCGGCAGCTTACTTTTCTTCATATTTTCATCCTGATATACCACCTTGGGCTTATAAAACAGAAGCGCCGCAGGAAAACCCGTGACCTTTACAAAAGCCGTAATAATATCGCTTTGTTTAACCTTTTGTTTCATTTTTTAAATGACCTTCCAAATAACTGCAAAATTCTCTTATTGTGTAGCAATACGGGTCTTTTTCAGACCAGTTTTCAATGCCGAAATCATCTGCAACGGCAAGCAAGATTGCAAAATACTGCAGGCTTGTCGCTCCGAGGTCGTGAATGACGTGCATATCATCGCCAACCTCGCTTTCGTCGATCGACATGGTTTTTGCAACGATTTTTCTGACTCTTTCGGCATACTGCGAGCTAAGCTCCTTGTGTGCTGAGGCTTCGCTGTAAATTTCTGAAAACGGTATCAGCCTGACCTTGCCCGACTTTACCGCACGGGAAACGTATTGGCGTCCTACTTTTATTGCACCGTTTGCGGCAATGGGGTCATATGTAAAATAAAACCTTGTTATTTGTGAAGCAAGCGGTAATGAATTGTTTATTTTGTTAATATAATTTATAACAGAGTCAAGCTGTTCTTTGTTGATATTCGGACTTATCTCAACCACTATGGTCAATTCCTCTTCGCCGTTATCATCAAACCCGAGAACAGAAAATCTGCTGACATACCGCAGGTCAAACATCTGCTCCAAAATATCGGGATTTATATTTTCGCCGTTTGAGCCGATTATGACATCGCTCATACGCCCTTTGATATAATAATTGCCGTTGCGGCACTCCATAATATCGCCCGTATCAAACCATTCGCCCGTGGTGATTTCTTTGCCGTCAATCAACATACGCTTACAGATAGACTTACCTCTTACAAGCAAGGTTCCCTTGTCTGAGATTTTGTACTCAACCGATGAAAACGGGCGTCCGATTGAGTTTTCGTTGCGTTCGCTCGCCTTGTGCCTGAGTTCAACTGAGGTTATGCCTATTTCGCTCATACCGTAGCCGTTGTGCAGGGGATAGCCTATTCCGTTAAACAGCTTCATAGCCGAATCCTTTAGGTAGCTTCCGCCGCTTATACAAAACCTGACCGATTTTCCGAAAAGCTCGTCGGTGACTTGGCTCATTATGCGCTGAGAAAGCTTAACTCCCAAAAACGGGGCAATGTCCTGAATTTTTGTACATATTTTTATACCCTTATAAAACTTCTTTTCCTGCTTTTCACCGCGCTTTTTAATTTCTTCGGTAAGCTCCTTTTCAATCGTATGCCAAAGCATCGGCACGGCAAATATATGAGTTACCTCATGCTTTTGACACGTCTGCAAAATTGATTTCGGTGAATAATCGGGCAAAAACACAAGCGTTCTGCCAAAGAAAATAAACCAAAAATAAACCGCAAACAAGCCAAACACATGATAAAACGGCAAAAATGCAAGTTGCTTTAAACTGCCCTTGTAATGATAAGCCATTCGCTTTGAATTTTTAAGAATATCCTTTGCGTTAAGTATCTGGTCGGAAATCTCTCTGCCTGTATAAAAGCACACCACGCCGTGCAGAGAGGTTGCAGACGTTGAAATTGCGATTTCGTTCTCAAACAGTTTTTCAAGGTCAAAGTCACTCGGTATCTCAACGTCTTCGCCGCTAATCTCTGAAAAGTCGATATATTCTGCCTTTAGCTTTGTCGGAGAAGTACCGATAACATATTTTATATTCAGCGAGGATATTATCTGCGACGAAAGCGCAAGCGGATGCCGACAATTTATGAGATACGGCTTGTTGCCGCTTTTGAGTATCGCCCAAAACGCAATTATCCATTCGATTTTGTTTTCCATCTCAAGACCGACGTATTTGTGCGTTGCACCGATTTTTTGGTAAAGCGCATATGCAGAACGGTTTATCCTCGCTTCTGTTTCACCGTATGTATAACGGCGTATGCGGTAGTTTTCGGTTGTCTCCGCAATTATGCTGTCCTTGCATCGAAACATTATCTCAAAAACGGTTTTAAGGTCTTTTGACGAGTTTGCAAGATGACTGTCGTTATAATCTATATAATCTCTCAAATATTTTTTCATTTTATTATACTGCTCCCGTTATTTTATACTGCCGATAAAATCGCAGACTGAATCATCATATTTTTCAATATTATTTATTCTCAGGTGCGAATGTGAACCCTTGTCGAACCATACAATTTTTTTATTCTCGGATTTGCAGGCGGCAAAAAGCCTTTTGCTTTTTTCGGGCAGTGAGAACACGTCTTGCCTGCCGAATAAAAACAAAATCGGCAGGTCGATATTTTTGACAAGCCTTATCGGTGCCTGACGCGTCAGCTTTGAGTGGGCGTACCTGCGAATATATAGCATTACAAGGTCAAGAACAGGAAACAAAGGACGGTTTTCATATATCATATGCGTTCTGTAACACTCACGAAACGAAACAAAACAACCCTCGGTCACAAGACCTTTTACCGATTTCGGACAGTTTTCCGACGTCATAACAATCATTGCGGTTGATGTTCCCACGCAGATTGAATGAAAATAAACTTTGCGTATTTTATAATTTTCTTCAAGAAAATTAACCCATTTGATAAGGTCGTCGCTCTCCTTTGTGCCTATTGTATTATACATACCCTCGCTTTTTCCGTGAGCACGGGTATCAATTACAAGCACATTACAGCCGCTTTTTTGATACGGCGGCGCAAAATAATAAGAGTATTTCAGGCTTTCGCACCTGCCGGGCAAAATTATAACGCAGCCTTCGCCGCCAAAGTCGTAATATTCTCCGTACAGCTTTAATCCGTCGTTTTCAATTCTGACCTCCTGCATACAGCTTTTGTTTTGTTCAGCCCATTTGCAGCCGTCGTTCCACATAGCGACCTGTTCTTCGTTTGTGGTATCCGAACAAACACGCCCCCATTTGTCGGGCTTGTCCCTTACAAGCGTGTCAAAATACACGCGTTTTGCAATCGGAACGGTTACAAACAGCATAGCCGCAAAGCCCCCTATTAATAAAACGGCTAATATAATTATCAGTATTATCCACCACATCTTAAATCCTCCGAATAAGGCGTATATAAATTTATTTTAGCAGAACATTCAAACTATTTCAACAAATAAAAAATAAAAATTATCCGAAGGCGGTATTTTGTCGGATAACTGCCTTTTTCAAGCCATATATAGTCAAAATATGTTGAAATAGTTTATCTATTATGATATAATACAAACACTGCAATTAGAGTTATAGTGCATTAATTTCTGGCAGTGTTTTTTTATTTTTTTAAAAGGAGTATCATAATATGAACAATTTTGCAATCATACCCGATTCCTCATGCGATCTTTCGGCGGAGCTCAGAAAACGTTTTGGGATTGACGACTATCTGAAAGGAATCATCTATTTCCCGGACGGACATTGCGAGGAAATTGATCTTGACTGGAGCAAGATGACGCCCGATGAATACTATTCGTCAATGAAAGGACGTAAAATACTGTACAAAACAGCAAGCGTTCCCGTAGGACAAATGACGGAAATATTTGAAAAAAACCTTGCCGCAGGCAAAGATGTACTCAGCATCTCCATTTCATCGGGACTTTCAGCAACATATAACGAAAGCGTTATGGTTGCAAAAGAACTGCAAAAAAAATATCCCGAACGCAAGATATTTTGCATTGATTCTCTGCGTTATTCCACAGCGCTTGCATTGTTGGTTGTAATGGCGTGCGAAAAGCGCAGTGAGGGAGCAACAATAGAAGAAACCTTTGAATATATAGAAAACACAAAACATACCGTTCATCAGATGGGCGCAATGGACGATTTGTTCTTTTTGGTAAAAACAGGAAGAATATCAAATTTTAAAGCGCTTTTCGGAACACTCGTCGGCGTTAATCCGATGGCGGATTTTAACGACAAAGGACTTTCGGAGGTTATTCTAAAAGCAAAGGGGAAGAAAACCGCCTTTGATATGACAATAAAATATATGGAAAAGACCATTATCAATCCCGAGGAGCAAATTATTTTCGTTGCACATTCCGAACGCAAGGAATTTGCGAATATGCTTGCGAATATGATAAAAGAACGCTTTTCACCCCGTGAGGTCATAATCAATCCTGTTGGTATGGCGTGCGGCTCAAGCATAGGACCCGGACTTTGTGCAGCATTCTATCAGGGCACAAAGATAAGTGAAAACCTTGAACAGGAAAAGAAAATTATGGCTGAAATTGAAGCCTCGGTTAAGTCAGGCAAATAAAAACGAGGGATTACAAATGAACAATTATGCAATTTTTGCAGACTCCACCTGCGATCTTGATAAAAACCTCCGTGAACAATACGGAATAAAATACGTTGCAATGAATTATGTCATTGACGAAACGGAATATGTGGCTTCCCTTGACTGGGAAAGCCATTCCCCAAAGGATTTTTATGATTTGATGAGAAACGGTGTGCGTATCCGCACAACCCAGGTACCTGCCGAAAACTTCCGCTCGGAATTTACAAAGTCGCTTGAACAGGGACAGGATATTATCTATATATCATGCTCATCTGCACTTTCGGGTTCGATAAACATAGCAAAGGTCGTTGCCGCCGAGCTTAAAGAGCAATATCCCGAAAGAAACATATATTGTGTAGATTCGCTTATCAGCTCGCTCGGACAAGGCTATCTTGCAATCCGTGCCGCTCAACTCAGAAGCGAAGGAAAATCAGCAGCCGAAGCTGCAAAATATATTGAAGATAACCGACTCAGGGTAAATCAGTTTGGCACGGCAGGTACACTGTCGTATCTGAAACGTGCTGGCAGAGTTACTGCGTCAAGCGCTTTTTTCGGAAACCTTTTCGGTGTAAAGCCCATACTCATTTCAGACAAGCTCGGTCAGAATTATGCCATAAAAAAGGTCAAGGGCTCGCTTAACGCAAAAAGAGAAATTGCCGCCGAGATTGCCGCAACGGTTGTTGACCCCGAACAACAGACGCTGTATATTTCACATTCCGATTCTTTGGCAGAAGCACAGCAGCTTCGCGATGAAATCCTAAAGCTCACAAAATTTAAGGACTGTTATATGAACTACATAACAACTATCGTGGGCGCATCTGTGGGTCCGGGCGCAGTAATTGCGTTTTGCGTAGGCAAAGAAGTTACAATAGAGGGAAGAGAATAATCTATGCACACAAAAATTGACGGAAATTTTCTTGAATTAATGCTCAACAACGGTTACTGTTATCTGCACGCAAACCGACAAGCAGTTGATGAGCTGAATGTTTTCCCTGTTCCCGACGGCGATACAGGGCTTAATATGGCAATGACTATGAACGGCGGAATTACAAATCATACTTCATCGCCCAAAGTCGGAGTATTGCTTACTACGTTTGCCCACGGAATGTTGTTTTCCGCAAGAGGAAATTCGGGCGTTATCTTTTCGCAGTTTGTAAGAGGATTTGCAAACGGCGCAAAAGAGCTTTGCGAAATGTCGCTTTGTGACTTTGCAAATGCAATGCAGAGCGGTGTTGAGCAGGCATACGACTCGGTTGCTCACCCTGTTGAGGGAACTATGCTTACGGTTATTCGTGAAGCAGCAGAATTTCTTTTAAAGAATTATAACACATTTGACAACTTTGAGTCGTGCTTTGACGCTCTTATACCTGTTATGAAAAAATCGCTTGATTCCACACCGTCGCTTTTGCCCGTTCTTGCGGAGGCAGGCGTGGTTGACAGCGGCGGAGCCGGTATTCTTGCTGTTTTTGAGGGTATGGAGCTTGCACTTAAAGGCAAAAAATTGGAAAAAGGCTTTGAAACGCCGCACAACGGCTTTGCAAGCACTCAAAATTCAATGGCATTAGCCGATGACGGCAGCTTTGAATACGGTTACTGTACGGAGTTTATTTTACAGCTTATGTTTTCTGACGGTCGTGCAGACGGTTTTGACCTTGACGCTATGATAAAAAAGCTTGAAACTCTGGGGAATTCTATTGTTGCGATCAAGGACGAAAACATAGTTAAGGTTCACGTTCATTCGTTTAACCCCGAACAGGTGCTTGCTTATGCCCATCGGTTCGGCGAGTTTTTAACGCTGAAAATTGAGAATATGGCTCTCCAACACAATGAAACCGTTCACAGGAAAGCCGAAAAACCTAAACATAAAAAGTATGTCATAGCGGCAGTTGCTTCAGGCAGTGGTATCTCATCATATTTTTCGGGCATTGGCGCAGATATAATAATAAACGGCGGACAGACCGACAACCCCTCAACCGAGGACTTTATAAAGGCTTTTGACGCCGTTGACGCAGACCACATAATCGTTTTGCCGAATAACTCAAACATAATTATGGCGGCTAAACAGGCCGCAGAAATGTACAGCAAGTGCGATGTTCGGGTTATTGCCACAAAGTCGATAGCCGAGGGTTACTCTGCGCTGTCAATGATGAATAACTCCGCAGAAACGGTTGAAGAACTGATTGACGGAATGTCGTTTGGGCTTCCTTATGTAACGTCGGGATTTATTACAACATCGACCCGTGACGCTAAAATCAACGGTGTAAACATTAAAAAGGGCAGTTATATCGGGCTTGACCGCGATACGGTACTTTCGTCGTGCGATAACAAAAACGACGCTGTAACAGAATTTTTAAAGAATCTTCCGAATATTGATGAAAAGGAAGTTTTGACGGCATTTTTCGGTAAAAACGTTACTATAGATGAGGCGGAAAATCTCAAAAGCCGCATAGAAGCTGAATTTCCGCTCCTTGAATGTGGATTTTTAGATGGCGGACAGCCGGTCTACGACTATATTTTTGCAATAGAATAAAGTAACATCGGAGGGTATATGCGAAAAATTGTAATAGATTCCTACGGCGCCGACAAGGGCGATGAAATAATCGTAAGAGGTGCGTTTGAAGCTCTTAAATCTTATGATGAATTCGGTGCGGTTATTGCAGGCAACCGCAGGATATTTGAAAAATGTCTTGCCGAAAGCGGTATTGAGCATAGCAGGGTTGAACTTATGGAAACCGACGACGCTATCAAAAACAACGATCCGCCGATTTGCATTTTTAACGACCGCAACAATTCTTCAATGGCTCTTTCGCTTGATCGGCTCAAAAAAGACGACGACTGCTTTGCCTGCCTTTCTCCCGGAAACACGGGGGCGCTGTTTGTCGGCAGTATATGCAGACTCGGAATGGTTGACGGACTTAAATCTCCCGTGCTTTCATCTGCGCTTTCAACCCCGTCGGGCGGCTGGGTGTGCCTGCTTGACTGCGGAGCAAGAATGTCGTGCAAAGCACTTGATTTTGTAAAATTCGGCGAACTCGGCTCTGAATTTGCACGCCTTGCGTTTGGAGTAAAAAATCCCCGCGTCGGGCTTTTGTCGGTCGGCAGAGAAAAAGAAAAGGGCAACGACCTCACAAAAGAAGCATATGACCTGCTTGCAAAATCCGACCTTAACTTTGCGGGAAACATTGAGGGATATGATCTGCTTACCGATTATGTTGACGTTGTTGTGGCAGACGGATTTTCGGGCAATCTGCTTCTTAAAAATGTTGAAGCCACGGGCAAAGCGGCAATGCAGATAGTATCCGACCTTAGGAGCGAACTCGGCGAAGAAAACAACCCGATCTTTGACAAAATACAAAATGCGCTTTCTATGAAGTTCGACCTAAATATGCGCGGCGGGGCAATGTTTCTTGGTACGGTAAAGCCTATAATCAAAATGCACGGCTGTTCTACAGAAGAAACCGTAAAGGCATGTATAGACCAGCTTATCAAGGTTGAGCATGCCACAGACAAAAACAAATAATTTTAACACCGCATAAAATAACGGTCAGACTGATTTCAGCCTGACCGATTAATTTTTGATAGACAAAAGCTTATTATTATACTATAATTGATGTGGATAATTTAAATCAGTCATACAGCCGCAAGGGCTGTCCATACAAATTAACGGATATGCTATATAGATGTAGGCTATTCTTTTTCTTTGTTTATGTCGTGGTATTCGGTAAAATGAATACCCTTATTTACATAATATTTCAGCGGAACAAAAAGCACGACGACTATGTTGAAGCTGAAAAACAGCGGAATGTTTGGAAAATACATATTCATAAGCATACAGCCTGCGGTATATATTGCAAACCTCAATATTGTATATATAATAGTGCGTGTTCCGTCACCGTAGTGCACCTTGCGGAAAATTACAAGACGGTTAAGCATTATTCCGACAAATGCGGACAGTATTCCTGCCGACGTAACGGTGATGTAAATAAACTTGCCGCCGAAAAATATACTTATCAGCCCGATAAGTATCTCGCACAGAACAACCACCGCAAACGACGCCCATGCACTTGAAAAAAGCAATTTGTATATCCTGAAGGTGTCTTTGAGCGGATTAAAATGCGACGACTTATTGTCGTCTATGTAAATTGCCTCTATCGGAATAGTGGTTATAGGTATACCCTGCTTGTCGGCATAAAACAGCATATTCATTTCATAGTCATACTTGTTTCCCTTTGGAAGCAAAATCCAGTCAAGATGCTTTGCCGAAAAGCCCCTAAGCCCCGATTGGTTATCGGAAAAATAATGGCTTGTCAGCGTGGTATACACTATCTTTGACAAATCGTTTCCAAGCCTTGACAAAAACGGAATTTTATTTTTTCGTTTTCGCACGGTCAAAACAAAGGTTGATTGATTGTGAAGCTCCTGCTTTACACGAAGAATATCGCCTATGCGGTGCTGCCCGTCCGCATCCGAGGTTATCACATATTTGCAATCGGGAAATATATTTTTTATAGCCTTGAAACCTGTTTTTAATGCGGCGCCCTTTCCGAGATTTTCATTATGAGCAATAACAGTCGCCTTTTGGCTTACTCGGTTAAATATCTCTTTGTAGCCTTTTCCGCTTCCGTCGTCAACTATCAGTATTCCAAAGCCGTTATCATACAGCTCGTCCACAAGCCTGACAAGAGTCTCGTCGGGCTGATAGGCAGGTATTACAACCACATCTTCCATACTTTCCCCCACTTTAAGTTATGCTCTGTTTTATAAAATCATTTATTTCTTCCATAAGTTCGGCGTTAGCCTTACCGTTTTTGTCAAACAAAATGCTTGTGTGACCGTCGTTTCCGTCACCGTCCCAAAGCAGGTAACGGGCGTTTTTGTTTGTTATCTCTTCACGGTGAGAAATAATAGAGAATTCATCATACGGAAGCTTTGTATCGTTTTTTCCGTGAATAATAAGCGTCGGCGTATCGTTTGACGAGATTTCCTCGTCGGCGCAGACATTAATAATATCCATACCGAAAATCGTTGCCTGATAAAACCACAGTGCAGGATAATTTGCATAGGCGATTGTGCCGATTCTGCGAACGGAGGAATCCATAATTCCCTCCATTGCGCTGTTGACCCCCGAAACGCTGATTATCGCATCTGCACTATGACCGAACCTGCTTATGCAAGCGGCGGCGTAACCGCCTCTGCTGTGACCGAAAAGCACAAGGCTTTTGTAGCCGAATTTTGCGTTTTCTTCAATATATTCAAGGGCGGCACCAAGGTCGCAAAGCTCCTGCGAAAATCCCACAGACGAGCTTCCTCCGCTGTTAAAGCTGCCCGTAGAATCAAAGGCAAACACACCGTAGCCGTCGCTGAGAAGGCTGTTTATCTGCCATAGGTAATCATCCGCTCCGGCTGTATAGCCCGGAGCAAGTACAACAAGCGCACGGTTGTTTTTGCCCTGATAGTAATATGCGGAAAGGGTATTTTTACCCGACAAAAATCCAAGCTGACGGCGTGAAGAAATCATCTGCGAAAGCTCACTCGGTATGCTCCCCGCTTTTACGGAGTCCTGACGCCCGAAGCAGGAGTCATATACGATTTTGGTAAGCACAAGGTTGCACATTAAAACGGCTAAAACAATAACTAAAATATTCCTCAAAACCTTTTTTACATTTAACTTTACCTTACGGAATACCATTATTGTTCCCCATTTTTCGGTGTTTTAATCTATAATATATCGGAGTGAATAAAATGCTTTTTAAGCCTGAGCACAAATATGAAATAATACCTGAAAAAGAGTTTACCGATAAAATAGAAAAAATCAGCAAAGCTCTTGAAAATTATGAAAACAGCGGCAGTATAAACGCTAAAAACAACTGCGTTATCCGCTACAAATATTACGAAGCCGAAAACGCAGCTGCAACTGTCGTTATACTGCACGGCTTTACAGAATTTATGAAAAAGTACGAAGAAAATATCTGGTACTTTTTAAATATGGGCTGTAATGTCTTTATCTATGACCAAAGAGGTCACGGAATATCGGGACGTGAGGTTAATGACATAAGCCTTGCTCATATCAACGATTTCTTTGACTATGTATCAGACCTTGAACAGATTATGAATGAGGTTGTGCTTCCACGATTTAAAAGCCTGCCGATATGGCTCTATACCCATTCAATGGGCGGAGCGGTTGCTATGCTCTATCTTCAAAAGCACGGCGATACTATTCAAAAGGCAGTGCTCTCATCTCCGCTTGTGTTTCCACAAACCAGCAATATTCCTGCGTTCCTTGTTCGCAAATCTCTCAAAAAATACGCAAAAGAGGACGGCTGGAACGCAAGATTCAGGCAGGCAAAGGATAAAAATCCAAACCCGAGCTCTCAGGTGCTTTCAGACCCTACATTAAGCCTGAGCAGGTTTCGCAGGACGCTGTTCTTTCATATTTACGATAAAAACTATCAAAACAATTATCCCACAAACAGTTGGGTAATGGAGTCTATGAGCGTTAAAAATCAGATATTAAACCGAAAACTCGACTCAAAGATTAAAACAAACGTGCTTATCATAAGTGCGGAAAATGACAAGGTAGTTAAGTTAAAGCCTCAGCACCAACTTGCAAAAAGGCTCAAAAACTGTCGGCTTGTAACCATTAAAAACGCAAACCACACGATTTTTACCTGCTCAAATCCTATAATTGAAGAATATTATAAATACATCTTCGACTTCCTTAACATCTGATTTTAATATTGTAGCATATTTCGGCAATATTTTCAACAAAACCCTACACCAAAAAGGGGCTGTAGCATTTATATGCAGAAAGCGTTTTCTTTGCTCTGCACTAAATGCGACAGTCCCTTTGCTTTTAAATTGCAGAAATGTTCCGACTTAACCACAATCAGCAAAGCAATTAGAGGCAGGTGTCACTTGCACTTAAGTCATACCGTCATCGCCGTAAGTCTTTTTTGCAGACACGTTGCATCTTTTATAGTGACAACGCCGTTCATATCTACATCTGCAGCATTTAAGTCTATTTTATCACGAGTGATATATTCCGACAGGTACTTTTGAATACACGTTACATCATTAATATTAACCTTTCCGTCCATATTGGCATCTCCGATGAATTCGGACCTATAAGGCACATATGAAAAACTGCCGTAAACACATCCTCTTTGATCGCCTATTGAATCAAGCTGATAATCCTCAGCGTCAAATGCGGCAGGAATATTTGTACTGAATGTTTGAACGCCGTCCGAATATTCGAGTATTTCGTTTTTAACGCTTACGCTTATACCCTTTTTATCATGAATATACGGTCTGTAAAATAGGAGTCCGCACTCAATGCCGTTATAAAGCAGTCCGTATTCCACCTCATCGTTTTGAGTAACAAAAATATCATCTATACCGCCTGTTTCACAATTTACGGCAGTTACATATTTATCTGCTTTTCCGATAAAACTTCCATATACATTTATTTTACCCTCAAGGTCATATGTACTGTAATTGCCCGTTGCGATACATCCCAGCATATTTGTGTTTTTGTTTGATACTACCGATGCAGAATTAGTATTTTCAGTGAATGTTGAATTGACAATATTCAAATTTCCGCTGTTATTGGTTATTATTCCGTTGTTTGACATATTGCTGAACAAAGTGCAATTAAGCATATCTGCCTTTGCGCCGTCAGTCAGGAAAACCGCTCCGCCGTTTTCCGAAGAACTCAACTTGAACGTACAATTTTTAAAGGTCAATATACCTCCGCTTGAATAAACCGCTCCGCCTGCGATTTTTGCAGAGCTATTGAAAAATCTCACATTGCTGAATTCTGCTTTACCGCCGTTATTATTTACCGTTCCGCCGTAGTCTGCCATAACCCCTGACAAAGTCAATCCGTTCAGATTAAGCTCTCCTCTGTCTGTTATATTGAATAAACTTCCGGAGTAAGACTGAATATAGGTACCTGAAATATAGCTTTTGCCACCCTGCTCGTAATTTGACGAGCCGTCAATTTTTACCTTAGCGTCAATTTTTATCGGAGAATTAAGATTCAAGCAACCATTCTTCAAATTTTCGGAAACCGTAATGGATTCATCAACCAAATTGCGGTCAATATAATACTCAACTGCTTCTCGCAGCGATGTCTTGCCGTCATAATCATCGGAAACATCGTCAGCCGTATCAACAACTATGCCGTTCTGCTCCCTGAAACACAGTGTGCCTAAATTGTTGCACGAATTAAAAACTCCGTCATCAGTATAAACATTTAAAAGTACGCTGTATTTTCCTGAGAGCGGTAAACCGTCATTCCAACTGTCTATTGTAATTGAATTAATTGATTCTCCGTAAGACAAGCTGAAATACTGAGGATCGGTAATATCAACAGCTTGAGTTTCATTGCTTAACGCCAACACATAATAACCGCTTATTACACCGCTGTCGTATGTTGAAGCGTTTTTAATTGAAAAGCAGAATTGTTCGCCGTCTGCCAATTTTGTCGCACCGTTTTCAAGATTTGAATATGTACCCGTATTTTTATCGTCATCAACATACAGTATTTTTGAATAATACAGTTCATATTCCGGAGAATATACATTTATTGTTTTTCCGTTTGTGAGAGTTACTTTTACCAAAAACTTGACTTTTGAACCGATTTTTGAAACGGAACACTTGTAAATGAACATGGAATCCTCGGCATTATCCTCCTCAAAAGAAGAAACAGGCGATGCAATAGCTTCGGGCGCAGAGCCCAGCGGAAGACCTTGAGAACCTCCCTTTTCGTTTCTCCACAATGTCCAATTTTCGTCCTGATAATAGGACAAGTACAATTCAACAGTCGATATGTCGGGAAGTATCTCGTCAAAACCTTGATAGCTGATCTTAGCTTCACTTTGGTCAAGATCGTTAAAATCGGCTATATCGGCGGACACAGATAACTCATAGTTTGGTTTTTCATCTGTATCAACCACAAATTCAGTTGAACACATATTGTTGTAATAATACACTTCCTCTATCTCTTCCTGCGGATTTACCGTTAATTCCGCCGTATAGCTTCCGGGGGAAAGTCGGATAGATTTGTCAGTTAGACCGACATAAAATTTAACTCCGTTGTTTGTATTCAAACTCTTTCGCTGTGTTGCGGTATACACTTCGTTGCCAAGATCATTTAATATCCTAAAAGAAAACTCACATTCTCCGTTAAACGCTATAATGTTGGATTTGGCAACAACAGCTGTTAAATATATTTCATCATCGCTGAAAAGGGTTTTTTGGCTATCCGATGAAGTCCCTTCTGCGGAAGATACATTAATGCCGTCTGCCAAGAAATCCACAGTGCTGTTTTTATTTTTTGTTGCCCTCGGTGAGGTTTCCTTTTCAAGGTCATCGCTGTAAGGCTTTATTGAATCAACTGAATAAAGCAATCCGCTGCCGTATCCTTTAAAAAGCCATGTGTTGAATCCTGCCGCAGAATACGGAGATGAATGGATTATATTAATTTTATTCGGAGCAGTACGGCGGTTTGAATCCGCTCTTTCATCCGAGTCGGAATCGGAAATAATAAATGCCTCGTAATGCTCCTTTACGTCTTCGCTGTAATCATTATTATTTACATAACCCCAACAGGAAATAACATGGGCGCCGTTAAAGCTGTCACCGTTTAGCCAACCCACGCCTATACCGACACCACTGCCGTCTTTAAGATCCTTTTGGGCTTGTTTTATCAGTTTTATCGAATTGCTGTAATCGTTATTGAAGAAGTTCGCACTTCCGACTTTATCATAGGCATAGTCAGGCAAAAATGCTCCGGAGTTCGGTTTCTTGACAGTTGCATCATTTGGATCAAAGCTTGATATTATATTTTCATAACCGTTAAAAAACCAACTCAATCCGTTTGAAATAAAATAGGGGCCGTCGTTAAAGCTGTCAACAAAAAGGTCAAACAAATCATCCTCGGTTTTATAGCCTGCCTTTGCCCCCCAGCCTGTATAATGCAAAAGATTGGAAGCAACGCCCGCCCAACAAAGATTGTCGTCATCATTTGACGCCGTTGTTTTTTCAGTGTCAATAAAGTCAAAGGATTCAAGCGTAAAATCTTTGTCGCTTGTATAGCTGTCTATCAATTTTTCCTGAATCAATTCCATATTATCAGGCGTAAGTCCCGTAAGAAAAACTTCTTTGTTGGTATCGGGCATATCAAATCTGACGGAATAATAACCGTTAGGCGCTTTGGTTTCGGTTGCGGTCTTGGATGACACGACGTCGTTTAAGGTAACGTCCATTATGCTGTTGCCGTCATAAAAAACCTCATAGCCGGCAATATTTTCGACTATCTGCCGATTTTCAAGCTTGGAAACATCAGGTGCATTATTGATTTTAGCCGTACTGCCGTTATCAAATGAAATCACGGTCTTTGTTTCTTCAGCGTCTATTACTGGAACTCCGAGCGGTTCTTCCTCTGCCACGGCGGCATTTGAAACGCAAAAGCCCGCACTGCAGACCGATAATACCATTATCAAGGATAAAAAAACAGAAACTGATTTTTTTAACGATTTTTTCATAAAAGATCTCCTTAAGCATAAATATAACCTAAGAGCATATATCGGTGGCGATAATGGTCTAAATACAGATACCTTCCTCTGAAAACCTGAGAGAATAATGCTACCTGCACTGTTTGCAGTCTGTCGCAGGCTCTGACCTGCAAACAAATAAGAAAGTTGCTCCGGTTAAAATTATCCAATTAAATTTTATTATTTTACAAAAAGTATGTCAATACCGTTTTAAAAATTCGGAAAACAAAAATTCTATCTAATTATTACTTATTCTTACCTAATATGACATAAATTCTGTTGACAACACTTTCATTAATTGATAATATAAATATATGGGAATCACCTAATAAATAATGCAAGGAGATATAAAATGAGTTTTTGCACAAAATGCGGCAATCAGATTGATCCGCAAGACAGATTTTGCAGCAAGTGCGGCACCCCTGTTTTTCAGGCTGCACCAAACACACAACAAAATCCTGCACCTCAAGCAGCACCGTATCCTCAGAACGGTACGCCTCAGGTCACATATACTCAGGGCGGAGTAAACGTAATTAACACCCCCGATCCCGTTTTTAGGGTTCAGTGCGAATATTGTCTTTGCACCTTTGAGTACAGAACTAAAGATCTCGGTTATCGCGCATGGTATCCGCACGGCTTTGTTTATTGTCCGAAGTGCCACAAGCCTTTAAGGCACCGTCTTGAATACAGAGTCGGCGAAATTCCGCAAAATGCTGTTCAGCAGCCTATGCAGCAACCGATGCAACAGCCTATACAACAGCCTGTTCAGCAGCCTATACAACAGCCTATACAACAGCCTATACAACAGCCTGCACAGCAACCAATCCAGCAGCCTGTTCAGCAACCGACTCAACAAACTGTTGAACAACCATCGGTACAACAACCTGCTCAGTCCAATGAACCAACTGCAACGGAAAATAATCCTGAATAAATTTTATTCCCCCAAAAGCTCGGATACTTTTGGGGGAATTTTTAGGTATCATTTAAATCGGAGCAATGTTTTGCCTGCAAAAAGCACCGCTTGCGACAGATTGCAAGCGGTGCAAAGGAGCTTTAGCTCCATAGATTGTTATTTAGCAAGATGAAAATTCATATTATCCTCAGAAAATACAGCCGCTATTCCCTGCCCTTCAAAATAATCCACTATGAACTTTTGAAGCTCCTCGTTCGGCGTTTCAAGGTTAAAATACTGACCTCCGCAGGCATCGTGAAAATGAATTTTGTCAGTGAATTTTTCTGCGGCGGCTCGTTTCAGATTTAAAACCTTGTCATATGTGATTGAATATATTTTCATAAGATAGCCCTTTCATTATGATTATAATTTAAATCGGGGCAACGCTCTGCTTTGCTTACAGGAAGCAGAGCCTGCACTTAGATATTATCCATAGGATTTGTTTTTTTATACTTATTTGCCGACCTATTATTAAAGAATATATAACCTAAGAGCGAAAAAACATCGCCCGCATACTTTACATAAGTATAATATGCATTAAATGAAAGTGCGAAACATTTAAGTCGGAGCAAAGCTTGCGACAGATTGCAAGCGGTGCAAAGGAGCGTCAGCTCCTCAAGGTGTCAGAGGTAGATATAACTCCCTCTGACACCTTGAATCGGTCCTCGACTCCTAAGAGTCGAGGAGCATCTGCACTTAGATTATTTCTTTTCGGTGAGCAGTTTGTTAAGCTCATCCATAAAGGTGTTTATATCCTTAAACTGGCGATAAACAGACGCAAAGCGAACATATGAAACCTCATCAACATTCTTAAGCTGTTCCATTGCAAGCTCGCCGATTTGCATTGTTGTGACCTCACGGTCAAGACTGCTTTGTATCTTTGCCTCAATTTCATCAACCATTGACTCTATCTGCTGAATGGATACAGGGCGTTTTTCGCAGGCACGCAATATTCCCGCTGTGAGCTTATTGCGGTCGAAAACCTCTCTTGACTTATCACGCTTAACTACGATTATCGGCACTGTTTCAATTACTTCGTGAGTAGTAAAGCGCTTACCGCATTTAAGACATTCACGTCTTCTGCGTATGCGTTCTCCGTCGTCAGCCGACCTTGAGTCGATTACTTTGCTTTCTTCATAGCCGCAGTATGGACATTTCATACGGATCACCTCTGTATTTTTTATAAAATAATTTAAATCGGAGCAAGGCTTTGCTTTGCTTGCAAGGAGCAAAGCCTGCGACAGATTGCAAGCAGTGCAACGGAGCGTTAGCTCCTCAGGATTTCAGTGGAAAATTATAACTCCCACTTAAATTCCGGAGTGTCACCTGCCGCCTAAAAGGCAGGTGAAATTTTCACTTAGATTTAAATCGGAGCAAGGCTTTGCTTTGCTTGCAAGGAGCAAAGCCTGCGACAGATTGCAAGCAGTGCAACGGAGCTTTAGCTCCTCAGGATTTTAGTGGGAGATTATAACTCCCACTGAAATCCTGAGATGTCACCCGCCTAAAAGACGGGTGACATCTGCACTTAGATTATAACACATTCAAGCTAAAATTCAACAAAAGAATAATTACAATTATATTACAGAACAAATTGATAAAATCCGGACGAGCAAGCTAAACTGTTCGTCCGGATTTATTATTAATTACGGTTTTAATAAGCAAAATTTTAACCTGCAAAAATCCATATCAAAAATTGCGGTAATGCTTTACGCTGCGGTTTTTCTTTCTGCGTTTCCTGCTTATCCTTGAAACGATGAAATATATCAACAGTATAATTATTATCAAGCCTATAATTACAAGAAACCAGTATGACTGCAATATCGTACCAATGACATCAAGCACCGACAAAAATCCGCTGCGCTCGATATTTTCTTCGGGAACAAGGTTTACCTCGGCAATTTCCTGCTTGTTGCCGTCATTGTCCTGATAGTAAACCTTTGCAGTTCCTATCGGCTTGTCGGTCGAAAGCGGAGCTTCCGCAACATCGGGAAGGTCGGGCTCAATCGTAATATCCTTATCCTCTATATCAGACGGTACAAGCACGGTTACATTCTTCTCAGGGACAAGATTTACAGAACTTTTTTCCCAAGCAAGCTTAATCTTTTGCTCACATACAGGAGTAGTTGAGGTCTTTACTGTTTTCAGTTCAAGACTTGTAAGCGCCCAACGAAACAGGTCGGCGGCATCGGTAAAAGTGTAATACTCCTCTTGTTCGCCTTCTTTGTACGGAGCATGAAGAATTACAGCCATATAGGAATATCCGTCGGCAGACGCTGTAGTAACAAGACATCTTCCGGCCTGATCGGTAGTACCTGTCTTGATTCCCTTGGCGTACATATAGTAATATTCGCCGCCTCGGTTTATATCAATAAGGTAATTTGTGGTTATGAGGGGTACGTCGTCGCCTTCACAGGTGTATTCCGTGGTGTCGGTTATCTGAGCAAAACGAGGAAGCGTAAGCGCATATGTAGTAATCTTGTAAAGGTCACGGGCGGTAGTGTAATGGTTGTCATCATGCAAGCCGTCGGGATTTGCAAAATGAGTGTTTTCGCAGCCAAGCTCCTGCGCCTTGTCGTTCATCATCTTAACAAAATTGTCAATGTTGCCCCCGCCCACATAGTCGGCAAGCACCATTGCGGCGTCGTTGCCTGACGGAACCATCATACTGTACAGCAAATCAATAGCAGTCATACTCTCGCCGACGTGCTCCGCAACATTTGCAAGTGAACTGCCCGTACCCTCAAGCGTATCAATTACTTCCTGCTTTATCGGAATTCTCGTGTTGTCAAGATCGTCAATGTGTTCAACCGCAATTATATAAGTCATAATTTTGGTGGTTGAAGCAGGATAGCGCTTTGAATCGGGATCCTTTTCAAAAACCGACTGTCCCGAATCCATATTGACAAGCAGGATAGAATCGGACATTGTTTTGACGTCGTTCGGATAAGAAACTGCCGAAACACCCGATATTGCCGATGATATTATAATACAAAGCACAAAAATGAGTGACAGTATTTTGACCGATTTTTTCATTTCCAATATCTCCCCTAATTAAGTGAATTTTGACCTCCACGATTAAAAAGCACGTCGATTTCAGCCTTGAGCAGGTGCAGCTCGTCACAGCGGAGGTCTTTGTATGTAAGCATAATATAATCCGAAATTTCCTGAGAAAGCTCAAGACTTTTTGGATCTGCAAAATCAGCAATGGAAAGCTGAGGAAGTCCGTGTTGGCGTTCGCCGAAAAAGTCGCCCGGTCCGCGCATTTTAAGATCCTGATCGGCAATTACAAAACCGTTGTTTGTAGAGCACATTATCTCCAGCCGTTTGCGTACCGTTAAAGAATTATTGTCGCTTATCAATACGCAATATGACTGAAAACTTCCTCTGCCCACTCTTCCCCTGAGCTGGTGAAGCTGAGACAATCCAAAGCGTTCGGCGTTTTCTATCACCATAACCGAAGCATTGGGAACATCGACTCCGACCTCTATTACCGTTGTTGCAACAAGCAGAGAGTATTCGTTCGCGGCGAATTTTTCCATAACCGCCTCTTTTTCATCGGATTTCATCTTTCCGTGAACTATACCGACAGGAATATCCGAAAATTCTTTGAGCATCAGCTCTGCGGCATATTCTTCGGCTGAGGCAACGTTGTCAAGCTCGCCTTCCTCAACAAGCGGACAAACGATATATGCCTGACGTCCTGCGGCTATTTCCTGTCTGATAAAGCCATAAACCCTACTGCGCTGAGTTGAATCAAAAGCAACCGTCTTTACGGGCTTGCGTGACGGCGGAAGCTCGTCAATAACAGATATGTCAAGATCGCCGAATATGATAAGTCCGAGCGTGCGCGGGATTGGCGTTGCGCTCATTACGAGCAAATGAGGATTTTCCCCTTTGCCCAAAAGCTTTGCCCTTTGAGCTACGCCGAAACGATGCTGTTCATCCGTTACTGCAATGCCGAGGTTTTTGAACTCGGTTTTGTCTGTGATAAGTGCGTGAGTACCGATAACAAGGTCTGTTTTGCCTTCCGAAAGGTCGCTGCGAATCTGCTTTTTTTCAGATTCTTTCAGCGCACCCGTAAGCAAAGCAATTTTTATGCCTGTATTTTCAAGCAGCTGTGAAAATGTCTCATAGTGTTGACGTGCAAGTATCTCGGTAGGCGCCATAAACGCAGCCTGAAAGCCGTTTTTAATAACAGTATAACAAATCGAAGCCGCAACTGCGGTTTTGCCCGATCCTACATCTCCCTGAACAAGTCTGTTCATCGGCGATGATTTTGTCATCATATCCTTACAGCAATCGGAAATTGCATGCTTCTGGGCGTTTGTAAGGGTAAACGGCAGGTATTTTTCAAATTCTTCCGAATAATCCTGTTTTATTTTTATGCCGCTTGTTCCCCTGCTATGCTCACGCAGGTTTCTCATTCCAAGATTCAGCACCACAAGCTCCTCGGTCACAAGGCGTTTGCGTGCCGTTTCAAGCTGCTCTTTGTTCTTTGGAAAGTGAATTCCTATTATAGCTTCACGCAGACCGCAAAGGCTGAAGGTCTTGCAAACCTGTTCGGGCAAGGGATCATTTACATTTTTCGGCATCAGGCTGATCGCCTGTTTTACCGCATTGGATATTGTTTTGCTGACAAGTCCTGCGGTTTGTTTGTATATAGCGTGAATTTTCATTCCGTCGCTGACGGGGGAAAATGTAGGAGCAACCATTTGTGCGCTATATCTGTCAGAAACTATTTTTCCGTAGAAGAAATATTCTGTTCCGCTTTTTAACATTCCGCTTATGTATCGGTTATTAAAAAATACAATTTGCAGAGCTCCCGTGTCGTCATATACAGAGCCTCTCGAAATAATCCTGCCGCCCTTTATCACCGAATCGGTTATCGGTGCGGCAAGGATTGCCTTTATGCAGTAAATTCCGCCGTATTGCAAATTATTAATTTTTTCTACATTGCTCCAATCCTCGTATGCACGGGGATAAAATGTGAGCAGATCGCCAACGCTTTTTATTCCGAGTTTTTCAAACATGCGAGCTTTTTTTGTGCCTATGCCGCTCAGTGCCGTTATTGGCATTTTGTACAGTGAAGCCATAGAATTATCCTTTAAAATGCAGACAGGGGGACAACTCCCCAACGCCCCCGAATACATTACAGCAGGGTCGTTAAGGATGCCGACCCCCACGACATTTATATTATTATCGTTTTAAAAATTTTGTTCTCCGAATAAATATACGAATATATTTATTCAACGCTGAGAATAAAGTAATAAACAGGCTGATCACCCTTAACGAGTGAAATATCGGTGTGCGAACCGAATTTTTCACGCAGTTCCTCGTATGCTTTTTCAGCGTCCTCTTCCGAAACATCCTCACCGTATATCAATGTTATAAACGATGAATTACGGTTTACCATATTCTTTGCAAGCTTTACAAGCGCCTTTACGGGATTTTTCTCGGTAATAGTGAGCTTACCGTTTTCAAGTGCGATTATGTCGCCCTCTTTTATCTTCATTCCGCCAAAATCGCTTTTGCGTGCGGCAAAGGTTACAAGACCTGTGCCTACATTGCGAGCGGCGTCCATCATAAGCTGGGCGTTGCTTTCTGAGGAAATTTCCGGATCAAAGTTAAGCATTGCTGTCATTCCCTGAGGGATCGTGCGTGTGGGAACGATAACAACCGTTCTGTCCTTGACCATAGGAACCGTCTGTTCTGCGGCAAGGATTATATTCTTGTTGTTTGGCAGAACAAAAACACATTTTGCAGGCGTAGCAAGTATTGCCTCGTAAATATCGTCTGTACTCGGATTCATACTCTGACCGCCGGACACAACATTGTTACAGCCAAGGTCCTTGAAAAGTGTTTTCATTCCCTCACCGGCGGCAACAGCCACAAATCCGAATTCTTCGGTAGGCTCAACAGGTGTGAAAACTTCCTTTTCAATCTTCTTGGGTTTTGACTTTTTAACGGGCTTTGCCGATTTTTTCGATTTTGACTTTGCGTTCTTATGCTGTTCCTTCATATTTTCGACTTTCACGGTCAAAAGCTGACCGAATTCAAGCCCCTTTGAAAGCACATTGCCGGGATTTTCGGTATGAACGTGAACTTTTATTATTTCGTCATCGTTTACAACAACAACGCAGTCGCCCACAGTTTCAAGAAAATCTTTTAATTCCTGAGGATCGGTTTCGATTTCGGGATCTCTGCCAACAATAAACTCTGTACAGTAGGTAAAGCGAATATCATCGTCAAATTCCGCTGCGGCACTGTCATAGGTTTCCATTGTTGCCTGAGCGGGCGTATCGTCATATTCGATTACTACACCGTCCCTGATAACGGAAAGCATACCTTCAAAAATCGTACACAAGCCCTTTCCGCCTGCGTCAACAACTCCTGCCTTTTTGAGTACGGGCAAAAGTTCGGGGGTGATTGCAAGAGCCTCATTAGCTTTGTCACAGATTTTTTGCCATACAAACACAGCTTCGGAATTTTCCTTTGCCGCCTCAACGCCGGCTTCATAAGCCATTCTTGCAACCGTGAGGATAGTACCCTCGGCAGGCTTCATAACAGCCTTGTATGCGCCGTCAACACCTATTCCGAGCGCAGCGGCAAGGTTTTTGCCGTTGACCTCCTGCATACCCTTGAGTCCCTGAGAAAATCCCCTGAACAGGATAGACGTGATTACACCGGAATTGCCCCTTGCTCCTCTCAGCATTGATGAAGCGGTTATCTCGGCAACTTCTCCTGCGTCTGCACCGTCATAATCGGAAAGTGCATCTGCAGCCGCCAAAATCGTCATTGACATATTTGTTCCCGTATCGCCGTCGGGCACGGGGAAGATATTCAGATCGTTAATATGTTCCTTCTGTGCATTGATATTATTTGCACCTGAGATTATTGCCTGCTTTAATATTTCGCCGTTTATCATAAACGCACATCCTTCTCTAAAAGATATATTTTCAGACATAGTATATTATACAATTTCTGCTTTGAATTTGCAATAGCAAAAATAAATTTGTATTATCACAAGTTCAAAACTGTTATTTAGGTATTTTAGGTCATTCTATACGCAGGCTTTCGGCACACGTACACTTTCCGCTCTTGTCTTCAATATCAAATATAACACATTCCATTTTACACTCTCCGCTTGCAAGGTCGAAGCGTGCGGGAAGCTTTGTTTTCAGCTTGTTTATGATTATTTCTGTTTTTACACCCAAAACCGAATGTATCGTGCCGGTCATTCCGACATCGGTTATATATCCCGTGCCGTTCGGCAATACCTGGGCGTCGGAGGTTTGGACGTGAGTATGCGTTCCGAAAATTGCGGATACTCTGCCGTCAAGGTAATAGCCCATAGCTCGTTTTTCGCTCGTAGTTTCAGCGTGAAAATCAACTATCACAATCCGGCTCTCTGCCTTTGACAGCATTTTATCAACACTTTCAAAGGCGCAGTCAAGGTTATTGTCCATACTCATATTACCCATTACGTTTATAACCGAAATCGTTCTGCGCCCCGTATCTATATTTTGTATTCCGACACCGGGCGCAAGTTTTTCGGGAAAATTTGACGGACGAACAACAAACGGGTTTTCATCTAAAAACTCATAGGCTTCTTTTCTTCTGTAGGTATGATTTCCAAGCGTTATCACATCAACTCCGCTGTCAAACAAAAATTTTGCCGACGCAGGGGTTATCCCGTTGCCGTCGGAGGAATTTTCGCCGTTGCATATCACAAAGTCCAAGCCCTTTACCTTTTTTAAAGTCGGAAGCTTTTTTCGCAGGAATTCGCACCCTATGCTTCCTACAACGTCGCCTATGCAAAGTATTCTCACAAAATCACCAGCTTTTATTACATTCATCTTATTTTACCACAAACGGACTATTCTGTCACGCTGAATTCAACGCTCTGTGCGATATTTTCATTAAAAACATAATCTATCATACAGTGAAAGAAGTTTTCATCGGATTCCATTGAAATATTTCTACTCACAACTCTGCTTCCGCCCTTTTCAAACACTTCATATAGCAGCATCTGATTGTCAAACACCTGCTGAGCAAGCTCATCGTCAAGCGTTACCTGCGAATGTTGTACTTCATATGCGGTTTCGGTTTTTATCTGCATAGGCAGTGCAACATCGTTTGCACAAATATTCCTTGTGGTTTCGGAATAAGCCGAGTTTTCATAAGACGAAAATGAAATCGAAAACGGAATTTCAAGCCACAAAAATTTCAGGCGGTTTCTGTCGGTTTTATTTTCTGTAAGAGAATAATAATCAAAGCTTACGGGCAATGATAATTCCTTATCGGAAATAACGTCGGCATAAACCTCCGCCTCGGCGTGGACATAACGTGTGGTTTCAAGCTTGGTAAGCAATGTTCCGCTCACAAGCAGGTCGCCCTCGGTAACACCGCTGCCTTTTTTCACGACCGTTTCGCCGTTTTTGGCATTTATATCCGTTATAACGCCGTCGCATTTTGCCTTAACGTTACAGGGAGCAACAAATTGATTTATTTCAGGCTTCTGCGCCTTCTCCTTTACCTCAACAGATACAAGACTGCCGGTTATATTTACACTCATCCAACCTACCTCGTCAACCTCAAGCAAAGCGTCGCGTTTTATCTTCTTTGCGTCAAGATTATTCTTGTACCTGCCTATATCAACACCGTTTTCGGCAAGCACCTCAAGAAGCCGTGTATCGCTTACGGTTTCCGTTCCCGTAATGCTTATTGACCATATAAAGTTTGAGAGCACAAGAAGCATCACTATTCCGAGAAGTGCGCCTATGGGCAAGCCAATCCTTTTTTTATACTTCGCCGCAATAAAAGGCAAGCCGTGCTTTTTTGTTATTTTTGTCCTGACTCTTGCCTTTTTTGCAATACGTCTTATTTTTCGGTAATCGCTGACCGACATTGAGGCGTCAAGCCCTCCGCTTACGGGTTTGGCGTCCCATAATTTAATGCCGTAGCGTGAAGTAATATTAAGCAGTCTTTCGGGGAATTTTCCGTATGTTGAAAACTCCACCCAACCTCTGAAAAACCTTACAAATCCAACAAGCATACAGTCACCTCATGTCAGAAACTCAATTTTGCCGACAAAGCCCTCAATCTCAACGCAGGAGCTTGAAATACATCGCACGCAAAGTCCTCTGCCAAAAAACGATACGACCATTTTGTTGGTGTTGATTTTAATATTGTCACTTTCATATAATAATATACCTGTTGAGCCTTCAAGCGTTATCCGTCTGTTGCCGAGCATTTCAATGAGCGGAGCTGAACCCATATCAAGACCTGCAGGCTGTCGGTGGGGTGCTTTGTCACTGTTCTTCTTTTTCAAAAAAATCTCTCCCAATTTAATTTCATATTTATTTTTATGCGAATTTAATCATATATATTATCGGTGATTGATATGTATGTTAATGCGGTTCTTCATAAAACAGAGATTGCGGTAAAAGCACTTGCGGTTCTTGCGTTGTGCGCTTTGCTGCTGATTTTTCCGGAAAGCTGTTCAAACGGCGCACAAAACGGAATCGGTTTTTGTTTTAATGTTTTGATTCCGTCGCTGTTTCCTTTTATGGCGGCGGCAAGCTTTTTGATAAAAAGCGGTTTGGCTCAGCAGATAGGCAAACCGTTTGGCAAACTGACAAGCGCGCTGTTCGGTCTTAACGGCAGCTTTGCACCGATAATCCTGCTGAGTATGATAGGCGGTTATCCCGTGGGCGCAAGAGGGATCTCCGCACTGAAAAAATGCGGTGCGGCAAGTGAAAAAGAGTCAGAAAAGGCGGCACTGTTTGCGGTTTGTGCAGGACCGGGGTTCATCGTAAATTTTGTGGGGACATCGCTGTACCAAAACGAAAAATTAGGCTTGATAATTCTTGTGTCGCAGATGCTGTCTGTCGTTATTCTCGGTATCGCAATAAACTTTTTTGATAAAAATAAGGCGAGTTATAATTCCCTGTTCGCAAGCAGGAACACTCCCCTGCCGTTTTCGTCGGCGCTTGTCGAAGCCGCCGCAGACAGCTCAAAGGGTATGCTCAACATCTGCGCCTTTGTTGTGATTTTCTCGGCTTATACGGCTATTTTGGGAGAACTTACAGTTGACAGCGGTACAAAAAGTCTTATGTACTGCCTGCTGGAAGTTTGTACGGCGGTAAAAAATATTTCTCAAAACAGTCCCGTTGAACTCGTCGCTTTTGCAATAGGCTTTGGCGGATTGTGCGTGCACTTTCAGATTTTTTCGGCATTGGGAAGCGTAAAGCCTAAGAAGCTCCTATTTTTCGTCACAAGAATTATTCAGGGCGCAATAACCGCATTGCTTACACATATCGGAATTCTTTTGTTTCCGACCGAAGCTGCGGTTTTTTCAAGTTCGACAGTTCAAAGCGCAGGAATTTTCGGCGGCAGTATAATTTCCGGAATCGTGCTTGTCGGGGTTGCGATATGCTTTTTGTTTACACTCAAATCATATAGAACAAACTGAAATTTTATGGAGGTATTTTATGTGTGGTATTGCAGGATGGATAGAAAAAAACAGCAATATGTCTGACAGACTTAAAACTTTGAATCGAATGTCCCAAACACTTGACAGACGGGGCCCGGACGAAAACGGAATATATATCAACAAGGACATCGCCCTTATTCACAGGAGACTTGTTGTTATAGACAGAGAAAACGGCAAACAGCCTATGGTTGTATCACACGACGGCGTAACATATGTGATTGTGTACAACGGAGAGCTTTACAACACCGAAGGTCTGCGTGAAGAACTAAAAGCCGACGGATTCAGATTCAGAGGACATTCGGACACAGAGGTTGTGCTTAAGACCTATATCAAATACGGCGACAAATGCCCCGAAAAGCTTAACGGAATATTTGCCTTTGCAATTTTCAATACAGATGACAAATCGGTGTTTCTTTGCAGGGACAAAATCGGTGTAAAACCGCTGTTTTACTACGAATACAACGGCGGTCTTATGTTTGCTTCCGAAATAAAATCAATGCTTGCAAGCGGCGTTGTCAAGCCTCAAATTGACGAGGAGGGGCTGTACGAGATATTTTTCTTAGGACCTGCACGAACACCGTCCTGCGGAATATTTAAGGGAGTCAGGGAACTGAAACCCGGCGAATGTGCAAAATATATAGACAATAAACTGACGATAAGCAAATATTTTTCCATCAGAGCCATGGAACACTCCGACAGTGAACAGCAGACCGTTGAAAAAACCCGTTATCTGCTGACCGACGCAATAGAACGTCAGCTTGTCAGCGACGTGCCTATGTGCTTCTTCCTGTCGGGCGGGCTGGACAGCAGTATTATTGTAAAAACCGCTTCAAATTATCATAAGGAACACAAGCTCGGCAAAATATCCACCTATTCGGTAGAGTATCGGGACAATGAAAAGTACTTTAAAAAGAGCCTGTTTCAACCCACTCCCGACTATGAATTCATTTCGCTCATGTCAAAAAATGCGGACTCAAAGCACCGTGAAATAATCCTTGACAACGCATTGCTTGCCGACGCACTTTATGACAGCGTTGAAGCAAGGGATTTGCCGGGTTATGTTGACGTTGATTCCTCGCTTTTGCTGTTTTGCAGGGAAATAAAAAAGGATTTTACCGTTGCGCTTTCGGGCGAATGTGCCGATGAACTTTTCGGCGGTTATCCTTGGTATCACAATCACGAAATTCTGTTTGAGGATTGTTTTCCTTGGTCGCGCAGTCAAGATGTGAGAAGCTACATCTTAAAGGACGGCGTGCTGAAAAACGGCACCGATTATGTGCGTCAAAAATATCTTGACACAATAAATCTTGCACCTAAGCTAAAGAGCGATACCAAAATCGACAGGCGTATGCGTGAGATGTTTTTCCTTAATTTTTACTGGTTTATGCAATGCCTGCTGGAGCGCAAGGACAGATGCTCAATGTACAGCGGGCTTGAGGTCAGAGTACCGTTTTGCGATTACAGGCTGGTTGAGTATGCGTACAATATGCCGTGGAAGCTAAAGGCGTGGGGCAACCGTGAAAAGGGAATTGTCCGCAAGGCGTTTGAGGATATTTTGCCCGATGAAATATGTTGGAGAAAGAAAAGCCCTTACCCAAAAACGCACAATCCGATTTATTTTGAGGAATGTGCAAAACGGGTAAGAAAAATTCTGCAAAAGAAAAATGCGCTCACCGATATGCTAAACAAAGAAGCGGTTGAAAGTATCATCGAACACCCCGATAAAATCACAACACCCTGGTACGGTCAGCTTATGCAGGCTCCGCAGATTCTGGCTTATATTATAGAGATTGACTGCTGGTTTGAAAAATACAATATTGAAATAGTATGAATGTTATGGTAAAATCTGAATAACAACGCTTTGGGAGATGTAAAAAATCAATCGGGAACAATATATCAAAATGACTGATTATTTTAAAAATAATAAAGCCGCAAACAGGATTTTAAAGGTTATATACACGGCTTTGCCATTGCTTGTGTTTATAAGCTATCCGCTCCTGCTGTTTTTTACATTCTTTTGGAAGAAAGATGCGTTTTGGGAAACGCTCATTGTACCTGCGGCGGTTTTTGTGCTTGTTACGATACTCAGAAAAATTATAAAAGAGCAACGCCCTTATGATTATTACGGCGTTGCTCCCGTTATAGGGAAAAAATCAGAGCCTGACAGTATGCCGAGCCGCCATACGGCAAGCGCATTTATTATTGCGATGGCAATGCTGTCGGTCAATGCTTGGGCAGGAATTTTGTATATGGCTGTTGCGATGCTTATATCCCTATCAAGAATATTTGCAGGCGTGCATTATGTGCGTGATGTCATAGTCGGCGCAGCCATAGCAATCCTCGGCGGAATTGTATTTTTATTTGTTATGTAACCTATAATAATTTGATAACAAAAAACAAAAATACGGCGATCTGAGTTCAGACCGCCGTATTTTTATGTAATAAGTATTTATTCTGTTTGCTCTATGGGTAAATCGCTTGTGCAATGCGGGCATTTCGTTGCCTTTATGTCGATCTCACTCATACAGAAAGGACAAACTTTTGTTTTTGGTTCTTCCTCGGGCTTTTTCTTTTTACCGAGCGACAAAACTTTGTTCACCAGCTTCACGATAAGGAAAATTACCAGCGACATTATCAAAAAGTTGATAACTGCTGTAATGAATTTTCCGTAGGCGAGCGTTGCGCCGTTTATATCTATTGAAAGGTTGTCAAAATTCATTCCGCCAAAAATACCGAGTATCGGCGATATAACGTCGTTCGTCAACGAGGTTACTATTGCCTGAAATGCTGCGCCGATTATTACGCCGACCGCAAGGTCAAGCACGTTGCCGCGCATTATGAACACTTTAAATTCGTGCATTAACTTCTTCATTTTTAACCCCTTGTTTTCCGTCTTACTTTAAAATTGCCTTATGGAATACCTTTTTGCCCTTTTTGATGATTACATAACCCTTTTCAAATGACTGTTTTCCGACTTTTGCATAAACATCGGTTATCTTTTCATCATCAACGGAAATACCGCCCTGCTCTATAAGACGTCTTCCCTCTTTGTTTGACGGGATAAGCGAGCATTTTTTAAGCAAATCAAGAATTGCTATTTCATCATCCGCAAAGTCGTCGGCAGTAAACTCAGTTGACGGCATATTGTCGGTATCCGCCTTGTTGCCGAAAAGCGCTCTTGCCGCCTCCTGAGCCTTGTCGGCTTCTTCTTTGCCGTGCACAAGGTTTGTAAGCTCATAGGCAAGAACTTCCTTTGCCTTGTTTATCTCACTGCCCTCAAGCCTTGCAAGCTCATCAATCTGTTCAAGCGGAAGGAATGTAAGCATTTGAAGACACTTGATAACATCTCCGTCATCAACATTGCGCCAATACTGATAAAACTCATACGGCGAGGTTTTTTCGGCAGAAAGCCATACTGCGCCCGACTGAGTCTTGCCCATTTTCTTGCCCTCGGAATTGAGAAGCAGATTAATTGTCATTGCATATGCGTCCTTGCCGAGCTTGCGCCTGATAAGTTCAGTACCGCCGAGCATATTGCTCCACTGGTCGTCGCCGCCGAACTGCATATTACAGCCGTACTTCTGATATAGTGCATAAAAATCGTATGACTGCATTATCATATAGTTAAATTCAAGGAAGGAAAGTCCTTTTTCCATTCTCTGCTTGTAACACTCGGCACGAAGCATATTATTTACGCTGAAGCAAGCGCCGACATCACGCAAAAGTTCAACATAGTTGAGGTCAAGAAGCCAATCTGCATTGTTTACGATAAGCGCCTTGCCGTCAGAAAAATCAATAAAACGGCTCATCTGCTTTTTAAAGCAGTCAACGTTATGCTGAATTGTTTCCTTTGTCATCATTTGGCGCATATCGGTTCTGCCCGACGGATCGCCAATCATACCTGTGCCGCCGCCGACAAGCGCTATCGGCTTGTTGCCTGCCATTTGCAGACGCTTCATAAGACACAGTGCCATAAAATGACCGACGTGCAGACTGTCTGCTGTCGGGTCAAAGCCTATATAAAACGTAGCCTTGCCGCTGTTTACAAGCTCCTTTATTTCTTCTTCGTCGGTAACCTGTGCAATAAGTCCTCTTGCAACAAGTTCTTCATATACTCCCATCAATCTATTCCTTTCTTGGTATGTAAATGTTATAAAGATGTATTACCGCAGCAGGACGATAAAACCGTTCCTGCAAAGTAATACTTAATTTAGTATAATATGTATTTTAAATAAGGTCAAGCCCTAATATCCTGTGCGAACGGTGAGATTGCTGCCGTCTGAGGTTACTGCAACGGTTCTGTCCTCAGCGGTGCAGTAAAGCTCGTCGCTGTATTTATCAATCCGTGCCATTGTTGTGTAATCGGGAAGACTACTGCTTGATCTTCCCGAACTGACGACCGATATTTTGGGAGCGACCGCCGAAAGAAACTCCTCGCAGGACGAGGTTTTGCTGCCGTGGTGGGCGACCTTTAAAATGTCGGATTTTAATTCTGTATCGGAATTAAGTATATCTTCTTCAACTTTGCTTGAAATATCACCTGTAAACAAAATCGAATTATTTTTATAGTTAAGCCTAAAAACAAGCGAATTGTCGTTGATACTGCCATAGGATTTTTCTGGCATAATAAATTCAAGCGTCATATCTCCTATTTTCAATTCACTTCCGGTTTTGGGATAAATAACGCTTAGATTATTTTCTTTGAGAGAGCTTTGAAACTCGCTGTATTCCACGCTGTCGGGGATTTGTTCGTCGGGAATTTGCGGCATTAAAACCGACTCAACATCAAAATCATCAAGCACCTTTGCCGCACCGCCGATATGATCTCTGTCGGCGTGAGAAAGCACCATTGCATCAATATGTGTAATGTTGTGCCTGCGAAAAAATGCATATATCTTATCATAGCTGAGCCTAAGCCCCGTATCGACAAGCAGAGTTTTATCCCTGCATTTTACAAGACAGGCGTCGGATGTTCCGACGCTCAGAAAACATGCGGAAAATTCAGCGTCCAAATCCTCGCTCACGCCGAAAAATGCATATATTTCGCTCCAACCGGGCATACCGAAGCCCTCGCCGAATGTGATAAACAATGTGCATAAGATCAAAACAGCCGCAAAAACGGAAATTATAATTCTCTTAGATTTACTTTTTGTTTTTTCGCCTGTATTTTGCATACTTATCCCTGTTCTTTCCGTTGGTTTTACCCTGAGAGCCTGCGGATTTTTTATATCCGCCTGCGCTCTGACCCGCAAGAGGAGTTACAAGGCACTGCTTTGTATTGCCGATAAGGTCACGCCGTCCTGCCTTGATAAGGGCTTTGACTACAAGCGGTTTGTTTTCGGGGATAAAATACTGCAAAAGTGCACGCTGCATTGCCTTTTCGCTCTCGGACTTAGGAACATAAACCTCTTTGAGAGTGTATGGGTCAAGCCCCGTATAGAACATACTTGTTGATATGGTACCCGGAGTGGGATAAAAGTCCTGCACCTGTTTTGGGTGAATATTTTCACGCTTGCAAAACAGCGCAAGCTCAACTGCGTCCCTGAGCGTTGAACCCGGGTGCGAGCTCATAAGGTACGGTACTACATACTGATCCTTGTGAGCAATTTTTGTATACCTGTAAAATTTATCGCAGAATTTTTTATAGACCTCGATATGCGGTTTGCCCATTTTATCAAGTACAGCCGCCGAACAGTGTTCGGGAGCAACTCTGAGCTGACCGCTTATATGATACTTTACAAGCTCCTGCAAAAATTCATCGCTCTCATCTTCCATAAGATAGTCAAAGCGTATTCCGCTGCGGATAAACACACGTTTTATGCCGTCAAGATTTCTGAGCTTTCGCAGAATATCGAGATATTCGGTGTGCGACACCTGCATATTAGGGCAGGTTTTTGGCGCAAGGCATTTTTTTGACTTGCAAAGTCCAAGTCTTTTTTGTTTCTCGCATGACGGTAAACGGAAATTTGCCGTAGGTCCTCCCACGTCGCTGATAATCCCCTTGAATCTGGAATCTTTAAGAAATGATTTTGCTTCGTCAATTATGCTTTGCTCGCTTCTTACGGTAACGGCACGTCCCTGATGAAATGCAAGCGAACAAAAGTTGCACGCACCGAAACAGCCTCGGTTATGCGTTATCGAAAACAATACCTCGTTTATTCCCGGCACACCGCCGAGCTTTTCATAGCATTTAGGGTATCCCCGTTCATACGGCAGAGAATAGACATAATCAAGCTGTTTTGTGTTAAGCGGCGGCATAGGCGG
>OJAR01000052.1_pt1 | contig 41370 bp, 28 predicted proteins | sample 1589431 | NCBI WGS metagenome assembly OJAR01 (sample SAMN03283242) | human gut metagenome | biome: human-associated habitat; material: feces | host: Homo sapiens | place: Peru | collected 2012 | reverse complement strand
CACCTTATTAGCTCTCAGAGTGCTATAACGCTAGAACCATTGATAGTGCGTAGAATATACAAATGTCCGGCAGGTAGAGAAATTGAAATGGGAACGATTGATGTCTCATCATGAAACATCAAAGCACCATCTATCGAAAAGACACTTATTTGGGAACCAAGCGGAATAGGGTCAAACGACCTGTTATTAATACTTACCCCCACCTCCGCATTAATCATATCTCGTATTCCTAATGTCTTCTTGACAATAACCAAACATTTTTCAAAAACGTCTGAGCCATCTTTTGCGTTAGCAACAATAATGGTAGAACCTACTTCATTTGCCGTAATTTCACCGCTTTCAGAGACGGATGCAATCGAACTATCGCTGCTCAACCAATCAATATCCTTGATTGTTGCTGTTTCCGGCAAAACGATATAATTTATTTGGTGTTTATCTCCTTTTTCAATAGTTAATCTATCAGTATCAAGAATGATGTTTGTAATAGGTCTAATAACTGTCACATTACATTTTCCCACTATATTAGAGCCATCTGTTGTGGCTGCCTCAACAATAGTTTCTCCAGGAAACACGGCTGAAACACAACCGTCAGAACTAACTGTCGCGATATCCGGATTTTGAGAACTCCATACAATAGTCTTATTGTCTGCATCAACCGGCAAAACATTAGTCAATAAACGCTCCGAATGCTCCTCAAACAACTTGAGATTATCTTTGTTCAAACTGATAGATGACACTTTGATCGTTTTCTTTTTTACCGTTACAAGGAAAATCACGGTAGCAATCCCTGTCGTCCCGATACTATTGGGGCTTCTAAAATGACAACTTCCTACAACGCGACATTTTCCTTCGCCAACAGCCTCTATTCGTATGGATTTGCCACTTTTTGTGGCTTTTACTATTTTGCTGGTAGAGGGATTAATTAATCCTGTTTCGGTGGTCACACTTAATGATGTTACATCGGTCGGGTTATAATTGGAAACACCAGCGTAGCCAGCGGGGCTGACATATTTAATATCCCCGACCTCCAACTCGAGATCTACTTCTCTTGTTTCATAATCAGCTACAGCAAAGGTTTTTATGCTAATTAAAAAGCACAGCAAAAAAAACAATGGATATCTCATAGAACTCACCAGATATAATAGTTCGTTAAAAATACACTGACTTAAAACACCCGAATGACGGCGTTATTTCTTTTTGCAAAAGTACAGGTAATTTTACAATTTCCCCCCTCTCCTATTCATTAAATTATGTTAATATTATAAATTTAAACGGAGGGAAATATCTAGGAAAAAGCAAATTAACAATTATGACGACCACATGGAGGGCAGTGCTACATAAGATAAACGGGCTACAGCAAAAAAAACGAGTGCCATTTTCAACACCCGTTTTGACCATTACGACTAAAACTCTGATTAAGCACGCATTAAGCACGCATATCCGCATCCGCGAGAGTTGGGCGCCGGTGCATCCGCACCGACGCCCGATGATATTAGTGGCGGAATTTCACCGTCTTAGCAGTGTCGGTGAAGATGTACACGCCCTTTGCAGGGAGTGTGACACGGTGCTCGGAGCAGTTCTCGGGCACGCTGAACAGATTGTAAAGCACGCCGTTGATACCATATACACGCAGCGTCGAGCCGGGAGTCAGATTGCTGACAACGACAGCATCACCGTCATTAGCAACGACAAAACCGGCATCAGCGACATCTTCATCTTTTGTGATGTCATCCACCCCGTCGGGAATGGTCGTAATGTCATTCTTATACAAGAATACTTCGACGGCGTTGTCTCGGTAGTTTTGGTCGGGAACAACATTACCCATAGCATCAGTGGTAACAGCCACTGCATACACCATAATATCCTCAGGCACAGCGCCAATATCGAAACGTGCCACGGCCATACCGCTATCACGGTCAAAGTCGGATGCGGCAAGATTGACCTCGTGGGCATATTTATACGGAGCTGTCCCGTTGGGATCCAAATAGAGCGCTACATTAGTATTGTATCCACTGCCAAGCGCTACCGGCGAATTGTTGCTAACGGCAAATAGCACGTTTGTAAATCCGTCCTCCTCGGTTTTCTCCAATTCGGGTATCTCGCCGGCATCTTCGCACTCGCCGATTTCTCCGGGTTCAAAATCCTTGTCATCTCCAAGTACACGCACGCTCAGCGGCGACACAACCATATCCACAACATTCAACGTAATCGGCGTCTCGGGTGTGCTCACCGGCGAGCGATGACGCGGTGCGCGAGCTGTTTTTGAAGCCGCAACCTTGTATGGGCGCTCTACCGCAGGATTGGAAGTGAAATGCGGAGTGATGTAAGGCACCAATCCTTTCTCAAGGTCAGCAGTATACAGCACCATGTCCGAGAGATCCACGCTATTGCCGGGGAAAAGGCTGGTCGAAATCGTACGTTTGACGCCTTCGTCTCCGAGCTTAATGTCAATATAATCAATGGCATCGCGTCCGTTATTATATACCGTGACAAAGTACCCGAAGTCCTTGTTCTTTTCGACAGCCGTGTCGATACCGGCACGTTCAATCGAAACGACATTGTCGAATGTCGCCGAGTTCTCGACGATATTGGCGCCGCCGGTGGCTACATCGAACAACGTGACGGCTGCGGTGACTCCGCCGTCGGCATTAATATATCCGTCAAATCCGGCTATATCAAGTCCTGCCGGGGCTTCGGTAATCAGACGAGAAGCCGAAAGGTATACCATACCATCGCCGGCGGCAGCATCAGCGGCACCGCGTATCAGCGCGGTATATACCTGTGTCTTAGCCTCGAACGCTCCGGAATTTTGGTCCGTGATATGTTTACGTACCTCTTTCCATACGACAGCCAGCGGCGCATCGGCGTTGTCCGAAGCTATGAGTCGATAGTCGAGGACACTACGCTGTCCCAGTCCGAGGAAGCCAAGGTCTTGCAACGAGCCGTCCCCGACGACATTGTAAAGGCGAATGTCGGCATTGCCGTTTTGGTCGATATCCGTAGCTGCTGCAAATACGCCTGCCGAGCAGGACACAATTTGCGGACGCGAGCCGCTGCAATCCGTATACATAGTATACGACGACTCTCCGTCTTTGTATACCAGAGTGGCCAAGAACGAATTGTCCAAATCGTTGCCTATGCGATTGATTTCCTTTTCGGTACGCATAACAGACAGCAATGCAAAAGCCGTCCCGTCCTGTCCCATTGCTACGGCATAATCGGCTATGGGATGGTCGTTGTCCATCGTTGTCATCGCCTTTTCGGCCGACCACTTGACGCCGTCATACAACGCGCCGTACAACGCGCCGTTGACGGTACCGCCGATGCTGCCGCTGTCGTCCGAATTGACATACGAGGGCACATATTCGCCGCCCTTCCAAATCACCAGACCCTGCCCGGAGGCGTTAACGGCGGCACGTGGTGTATAGTTGGCGTCGTTGGCCGAGGACAGCAGCAACGGCTCGCTCCAAGTCCCGCCATTGTAGACCGAAGCCTTGACGCCTACATATTTCGGGGCGTCATTGACGTCAAAAATCTTGTCGGAGGGTGCCGTAGACGTTTCCATGACGATAATGCCCTTTGAGCCGGCAGAAGCGGCATCGGCGCTCATCAGGGGCTTGCCATCAGTAGCTGTCAGGACACCACCTCCCACCGTTTCCACCGTGCTTGCTTTCATATCCTGAGCATTAAGGCGGAAGAAAGTCATATCCTTACCGTCGAAGATGTAGCGCGGACCGGCATAAGTATCTACATTTGAGACAATCGATGATGCTGTTTTGAGCGCATCGGCATCGAGTTGCAATGGGCGATAGTCCGAGTTGAGCAGACGTAGACCGGTGCTACTATTTCCACCATTATCGCGTTGCCACAGCGGGTTGGAGGCATCATCCGGGTCGTACCACTTCTTATCAAAGGAGAATAGCGTATACGACTGGCGATTTTTCCACCACAAGAACTTGACCTCGGCATACGCTTCGAGCGAACCGCTCAAAGACATACGGCTGCCGTTGTAGAGGTAGAACTCGGGCTTTTTCTCCGGCTTGTCCGGATCGGACGAATCGTCGTAAATTTCGTGCGCATGGCGCAGATACGGTTTGTAGCGGACTTCCGAGTCAAAGGAGCCGCCGAGGCTGCCTATGACGCCACATACAGCCTTGGCTATATAAAGGTCTACGCCGGCCTGTACCATGAACGAAGTGGTGATACCCACGGTGGTCTGCTGCACCAGGTCCATCTTGAACTTGTCGTCACTGCTCACGGCCCATTGCAAATCGTGTTCTTCGGGGTAGGCCAAAGATACTGCCGTGCTCACCTCGCCTTCGAGAGCCGAGCCGACGCAGAAGAACGGCGTCCACAACTTGCTTTGCACAGTACCCGAAGCCTCGACTTTAAGGCCTATACCGCCGGGGCGCGGAACAAAGTGTCCCGATTCGGTGCGCACAAAGCGCCCGTCGAGCCATCCGCGCACGCCCACAAAGGCGCCCGAATTGTTGAAAGCATTTTCGTGTATCGAGCGCTCGTGATCATCGCGAGTAACGGTTCGTTGCAGCTCGTAGAACACACCGTCCATATCATTGGCAAATCCCACCTTGTCAAGCATATCCGACATGGTGCCGCCGGGCAATATGTTATAAGACATCGCTCCACGAATGACGTAGTCGCGACCTATCTTCTGCACTCCGATATTGAAAGGCAGGAAATTGTCTGTCGGCAATTCGACGTCAAAATCGGCAAAAGTCTGCTGGAACTCCTTGCCGAGGTCTTCCTTGGCGGACATTTCGGACACTCGTTCTTCGCCTATAGGCGTGTCATATTCCAGGCCGTCAGCCATATACATTGCATTCTCCGTCAGGTTCTTGAAGCGGCACAAGTCAATACGGTCACGGCTCTTGAGAGCTATGGTCACCATACTTTCGCGCTCATTATTGACCAGACTTCCGGGTATGCCCTCGTAGGTGGCAAACATATACTTGCATTGCGGATAGCGTCTATACTTGTAGTAATGACACCCTACGCCGTTGTAGCCCAAGTCTTTGTCTTCGACAAGTCCAAAGCCGACAATATCGTATCGCGGCGCCATGATGCCGGACAGATATTTGGTGACCAATGGGAAAGTAACCTCGTTGGCTGTGCCGTCATACTTGCCCGTAAGAGCTTTAAGCGTAATGGAAGACAACGCTCCGGTATCACCTTTCCACTTGTCTTTCTCGGGATTTTTGCGCCTTTCCGAGATGGTGTAATCATTATAATACACAATAGTGATTGCCATCGTATTCAGCCCCTTAGGTCGGTATCCGCCTTCATACGCTATGCGCGTAGACGGTCCGTTGTAGATTGCGTCCTGCCATCCGGGGTCTTCGGCATCGACGCCGTCCACTCCGGGTGTGCGATAACGTACGGCCACAACATCGAAAGGACGTTTGCCGACGCGACGGCGCATCGGAAGTGTCAGCACCAGGTCATCGCCCTCATATTTGGCTGTATAGCCTCCGATATATGCGGTCTGGCCCTGTATTTCGGGTGTGCCGTAGAGTATCTGCGGCACATATCCGTCGGCAAAAAACGCATACTGTGAATAGACTCCCCCGTAGATGGCACTGACAACACTGATTTTGGCCATACCGTTCACCATCTGCGGCGTATTATGCTTGGTATCGCTATCACCGGCCCAGTAAGTGATGCCGGAGGTTATCGTCTTGCCGGTAGAAGCATCTACGAGGCGTACATACAAATCAGTGACGCCGGTGAGACAGACAAGATTTCGCTCTCGGGGCGCTCCGTCCTTGGCCACATCGACCATTATCGGACTATTGGAATCGGAGTACGAATGAACGCTGCGCACAACGTTGAGGCTGCCGGGTATAAGCACCTTATGAGCCGTTCCGTCAGGCACGGTATCAGTCACTGCAATCACTCGCTTGATGCCATCCGGTTCGGTAAGTATCAAAGCGCATTGTTTTCTGCTAAATTTGACTCCGTCGGCATCCGTGTAAATATTACTGCTGTACCATTCATCACTGCCATAAGTCCGGCGCTTGACCTCCCCGGTCTTTGTTTCGTAGACCATCAATATATCCTCGATGTCGGCCAAACCGGCACCTTTGAACGTTATATTGATGCAGTACATGTTGTCGGTTTCGTCATTCTTGTCCGTAAAAGTGTATTCGCGCAGCAAGTCTATGTCCGGCCAGTACAAGGCCCAACGATGGAGTTTGCCGTCAGACGGGAATGCCAATCGGGTGAAGCCGTGATTGAAGCGTATTTCCTTGGCCACGTCATAATCATATCGGCTGCCGGCACGCGCCACAGATGTCGTACCGCTGTCCGCATCTTTTTTCTCGACAAGCACTTAACACCGCCCCCAACGCTCCGGGAATTTCTTGATGTTCACCTCCATGAGGTATGAGTTGTACAGTAGCTCATCAAGATCGTCTTGGTATATGCCGCGGTGGTTGTATTCATACACCTTGTTCCAGTTTCGGGCCGCAAAGGCATTGTAATAGTCCTTATACATGGATACAGCCCAGCCGTTGTCGAAGTCTACCGTACTGCCGTTAAGCGGCGTGGACTTGGCGATAGTCGAACTTTGATAACTCTCGTTGTTGTTGAGCTTGTATACTACTATGCTGCCTAAGAGCTGTTTGATAGATTCATCTCTACCGTTACGGCCTACGCTTTGTTCGATCCACGGACGCGGTGTGCCGTCGGCGTTGTAGTTGCGGGCGCGGATGGTGAAGCGATAGTTGCTTCCGCTGCTGATTGTCCCCTCGCTTTGGAACATTGCCACGGCATAGCGTGTATCGATGTCTATGCCGAGCGTTCCGCCCTCATGCGTGTAGCTACCGTCATCCTCCGGCACGGGACATTCGCCGGCCTTGTAGTTGTACTTGTACCGGTGTATATTACTCCATCCCTCGTGGAACTTAAGGGACCTGTCTACAACCAGTTCGACATCAAAACCATTGGTACGGTCAAGACTGCCGGCCTTCACGTTAAGATAATACCCGCCTTTGTACACAATCAACGACTCCTGGCCGTAGAAGTCGCGTTCAAGCTCCGGATCTTTCGTGCCGGGCATATAAACATCGACAGTGTAAGTCATTACGGCTTTTTCGCCGGAAGTCTTGTGCCGGATGGGGATTTCCATAACATATTGGCACGAAGGCTGCAGGTTGCCGGAGGAATCATAGACCGCCGTCAAGGGAAAGCGTTTGGGATCAAAGACTATGGATGGCTCAAGATACGGCCGATATGTATCACGGCCGTCTTCAGCCACTAAATATGTATAATTCTCGCCGGAGAATGTCGAGGCAACGGTGTCCGGATATGTCTTTGCATCGGCGTGCCGGAAGTATGCCTTGACGCCGCAGCGTCCGTCCTTAACCTCGGTAAAGTCAAAATCCCATTCGGCGGCCTTGTCTACGCCATGGCGCAACGCAATGCCGGATATAGGCAGTGAGCCTGAACCGCCGGGGGTATAATAGTATGTCGAGTAATAGTCGTCGGGGCGTGCTGTCGCACCGTTGACCGGTGCAAATATCGCGGTAATTATCTGACTGTCATATACGCCGGTAATATTATATTCGGGCGTTGCGGCTACGATGGCGCCGTTGCGTTCCCATCCCTTAAAGGTATAGCCTTGTGCGGCTTGGGCCTTTATGGTGGCTGTCGAGCCGATGCGTATCTGCGTCAAATGGCTGACCGTCCCGCCCTCTTTAATGTTTTGGCGCACGATGACGGCGCAATATCCGTCGTCAACGGCCTCGGTGAGGAAGCGACCCCAATTAGCATCGCTCCGATAGCGCGTATAGGCATTGCGCGGTACTTGCAGCACCACATCCCGGGCTATCTTGTCTGCAAGTGTGCCGGACGTGACCGGCGGTATCGGCGCATAGCTCACTATGGAAATCAGCTGGCACGGGTTATTGAAAGCGTTCTTACCCACGTATTTGATTGTCGAAGGCAGCACAAAATGATATGTGCCGTAATGGCTGTAACCGTATGGCCATTGGTAAACCTTGCCGCCATTGTCGCTCAATGCCTCGGCTTCGATACGCTCGATGCCTTCGGGTATCACGATATTGCGCAGATAGGTGCAACACGCCAACATCCTCTTAGGTACCACCTTAAGCGATGCCGGCAATTCGACGGTCATCATATAGTCCATACGCTCGAAGGCGCTTTCGCCGACAGAAGTCAAAGTCCCGGGAAGCACCAAGGTATTGGAGTCATTGTTGTCACGACGTACGGTGATAGGATTGCAATAGAAGAATGCCTTGTAACCGATGCTCTGCAACCCGTAGTTAAACACGAATTTTATGCGGTTTGAGTATTCATAGTCCTTGGATTCGTAGAATTTGTCTCCCGCAAAGGCATAGTCACCTATATGTCGCATTGTGGAGGGCAGTCTGACCTCGCCGTAAATGCGGCAGTTGCGAGCAAAGTTGTTGGAAATTTCAGTCATACCCTCGGGAAGCGCCAGCGAGTATATGGTGCAGTCCCTGAACATTTCGCCGGGGAACACCGCTTGCATTGGCGAAAAGACCAAGCACGCATTGGGGTGAGTCAGCGTCCCTTTGTGGAGTTTGGTCAACGATGACGGAAACTGAATGATAAACGGCTTGCTCGTATATCCGGTATTTATCAATTCGGTCTGCCCTTCGCTGCCTACCTCGGTCACAGCGTACTCGGTACCGGCATTCACTACTTTTTCGGGTATGAGTATCCGAATTGTATCCTGACCTGACGTTTGGCCGGGCAGTCCGATACTGTCTACGCGAACGGTCTTTTGTACCGCACTCGTCACTGTGTATCCGACACCGTCCAAGACAAAGCGCTCGGCTAATGCCGGAATAACGGCATAAATACATAATGCGACAACCATAATTGCCTTCGTCGGCAACACCTGTCGTCTGTATTCACGTGATGATGAATGGATCATGTCTATGGTATTATGTTTATTCGTATATTTTGCGTAAGGATTGGTCGTAATCCGATTTCGGTCGGCAATAGCGTATAGGCGCCATAGTCCTATTCAGACATTATGAAGCTTATAAATCACGGGTAAAGATAAACAATTTCGTCTTTATACGCGCATTCTCAAAAGGTATGTTTTTTGTCGTTCAAAAAATATACCTCAAAACATCATCTCAGCGGAAAAAAAAGTCGTCAGCGGAAAAAAAAGACGACCCCCAAAAACCGTGTATTACGGCTTGGGGGTCGTCGTATTGTCAGTCTACGCTCGCTATTGCGAGCTGCGTTGCGATTTTAGGCCTGGGGCATCTTGGTCTTTTTGCCGTAACCGTAAGCGGCGTCCGATCCGAGTTCCTCCTGGATGCGGAGCAGCTGGTTGTACTTGGCCATACGGTCGGAGCGGCTGGCCGATCCGGTCTTGATTTGTCCGGCATTGGTAGCCACGGCGATGTCGGCGATGGTGGCATCTTCGGTTTCGCCCGAGCGGTGCGAAATCACTGCGGTGTAACCGTTGCGCTGTGCCAATTCAACGGCGCGAAGGGTTTCGGTGAGCGAACCGATTTGGTTAACCTTGACAAGGATGGAGTTGGCGCAACCCAGTTCGATACCTTTCTTGAGGTACTTGACGTTGGTTACAAAGAGGTCGTCGCCTACGAGCTGGCAACGGTCGCCGATGAGATCGGTGAGGACCTTCCAGCCTTCCCAGTCGTTTTCGGCCATGCCGTCTTCGATGGAATCGATAGGATATTTCTCGATAAGGCTCTTCAGGAACTGAGCTTGCTCGGCGCTGTTGTACTTGGGAGCGTCTGCGCCCTGTTTCCAAGTATAGTCATATACGCCGTCTTTGTAGAACTCGGAGGAAGCGCAGTCGAGGCCGATGGTAACATCCTTTCCGGGTACATATCCGGCCAATTCGATGGCCTTGATGATTACGTTGAGGGCGTCTTCGGTACCGTCAAGTGTGGGAGCAAAACCGCCTTCGTCACCTACTGCGGTGCTCAGACCACGGTCTTTGAGGACTTTCTTGAGATTGTGGAACACTTCGGTGCCCATGCGGATGCCTTCGCGGAAGCAGCATGCGCCGATAGGACGAATCATGAATTCCTGGAAGCAGATGGGAGCATCGGAGTGTGCGCCGCCGTTGATGATATTCATCATGGGCACGGGCAGTGCATAGGTGTTGCAGCCGCCAATGTACTTGTACAGAGGCAGGTCGAGATAGTCGGCTGCGGCCTTGGCCACAGCAAGGCTGACACCGAGGATGGCGTTAGCGCCGAGTTTGCTCTTGGTTTCGGTGCCGTCGAGAGCTATCATAGTTTCGTCAATCTTGACTTGGTCAAGAGCAGACATACCTACGAGAGCTTCGGCGATAGGACCGTTGACATTGGCCACGGCTTTGAGGACACCTTTGCCCATATATCGATTTTTGTCGCCGTCGCGCAGCTCGAGAGCTTCGTTAACGCCGGTGGAGGCGCCTGAGGGTACGGAGGCGCGTCCGCGTGCGCCGGATTCGAGGATTACATCAACCTCGACGGTGGGATTGCCACGGCTGTCGAGTACTTCACGACCGATGATTTTTTCGATTTTCATAATGCGTTGATTATTAATGATGATTATAATGTTCGCGTACGTGTGCTTTTAGCAGTGCAAAGGTACGAATTTTTTTTCGGAGAACAGTCATATAGGCACGCGCAACATCAGCGTATGGTTTAAAGGTTGTTAAAATCGTCATTCGGTATACACGAAATGCATATCTTGCGGTCTAATAAGTGAAAGCGCACTACGAGCGCCGCACCAATGCGAAACGCACTAACGATGAAAATACTACGCCGCACGCCCAAGACACCGCCATTCGACGACATCCTCGCCGAATACTACGAGCCGCTATACAGGCACGTGCGCCGTATGGTGGTGTCGCACGATGATGCCAAAGACGTGATGCAGGAAGCAATGCTGCGCATATTCCAAGGCCTCGACGGGCTCAAAGACCCCTCGGCTGTACGCACCTGGGTATGGCGCATAGCCACCAATGAGGCCCTGCGGCATCTCAGCCGGCGCCATGACACTGACACCGGACTTGACGATGAAGCCCTACCCGAACTCGAGGACGAGCCTTACGTCGACAACTCCGACCGATTGGCTACAGCCCTGGCCAAGGCCATGACGGTACTCACCCCGCGTCAACGACAAGTCTTCGACCTGCGCCACTATGACGGGATGTCTTTTGCGGACATCAGCGCCATTGCCGGGATGGCCGAGGACACCGCACGAGCCACATTTCACCAGTCACGCGCCAAGCTCAGGGACATCCTCCAAAGCATGGACATACATCCTTAAGACACACTTCTCTCATCTGATAATATAAAAGCTATGACAGACAATAAACACGACAACGACATCGCAGGCTTCTCCCGTCGCGACATATACACCGTACCCGACGGATTTTTCGAGGCCGAGAAGCAACGCCTGAGCGCACTGGCACGCGGCCCGTGGCAGGCACGCCGACGCCGCAACCGTCGCCTCCTTTGGGGCACAACGGCCACCGTCACCGCAGCCGCAGCCATCGCATGCCTCGTGGTGATACGGCCATCGGACACACCGCAACCCGAGCCTCAGACGCCCGAAGGCATTCAGACACTGGCGCAAGCCTCATCGGACAGCCGCATGTACCTCGACATGCCGCAAGAAATGATTGACAACGACCTGTTCATGAACACATATTGAGACAAAAAACATCCTACAACCATCTAACACACACAAGCACATGACACGACACCTCCATTGGATAATCGCCATAATGCTTATAGCCTTGGCTCTTCCCGTCCAGGCCAAGCGCCCGTGGCATCAGCGACAAGACCGTCCCGACATCCCGGCCATAGCCGCACGGCTGGCCAAAGCAGCCGTAATGAATGACGAGCAGACAAAGACATTCACATCCCTGTTCATCGAATGCAACACCGAGATGCAGAAAATACACGAAAGATACCGCCTCGAAGAAGGCAAATCGCTATCATCCAAGCAAATCGAGCAAAACACCGACAACCGTTTCGCTATGGCTCGCGCCATCCTCGACCTGCGCGAAAAGTACTACAACAAATACAAGCGTTTTCTCTCCCCCGAACAGATAGACCGCGTCTATCGCACCGAAAAGCGCCTGATGGGTCCTCCTCCGGGCCACAAAAAATCGGGTAAAGGCAAAGGCCGGCGGCAGCGGCATCAAGGGCCGCCGCCACCTCCGCCGATACCTTGAACTCCGAACGGACCTCCGACACCACGGATTGTCCGAACGACACCGAGACACACAACTACACTAATCCACGACAACACACACATCAATAACAATCGCAAAAATGCCTTCAACTGAAGGTTTGGTAAAAGGGTTTTTAATAACAACATCTAAACCAAGTAACTGAAAAAAGAGAATCGGAGCCGACCGTGAGGTTAGCTCCGATTTTTTTATCCGGACAGCACAATGCACCGGCTCGGTATACTGCAAGTAGTATGAGCCAAGACTAAACATATCTGAATTTTATATCAGATGCGTCACGCAGATTCTCTTATATTTGTTTCCAATGCCAAGTGCAAACGCCGTTTGATCTTTGATTATCAGTTCGCCCTTCTGCAACCCGGCGATAGCGGCACGGACACTGTCCAGCTCCTTGCCATTGACTCCGAATTTTATCAGAACGTTACATCATACTTTGCTCCGCGAGGATTATACTGAGTATTGGACATTGCCCAATGGAGTGCAGACAAGTTTTGTCGTCCATGCAGGGCAATATAAAACACGTCCTAACAGCGTGATAACTCGCTATGGCGACCGATTTGAATATGCGTCACCCGAGGAGACTCCCACCCTGATGTCCGATCTGGTAGATTGGTATAATGAGGAGGAGCGGAAAGGAGAATTGTCTCCGGTCGAACTGGCGGCTTTGTTTCATTACCGCTATATACGCATCCACCCATTCGAGGATGGTAACGGACGAATAGCCCGACTTATGGTGAACTATATCCTTGCACGGCATGGGTGGCCGATGATAGTGGTACGAAGCCGGGGAAAACAAGAGTATTTGGAAGCGTTACACCAAACTGATATGGTGGTAGGCGTTATTCCATCTGTGGGAGCACACGCCAACATCAAGCAGATCAAGCCCTTCTTGAAATACTTTGAGAATTTGGTCGTCAAAGAGATTCAAGCAGACATTGACTTTGTAACTCGCAAGAGCGAAGACCTTTGGTGGTACGATGGCGAGATTATTACGACAAGGAGCAAGAATATGGCACGTATTCTACGATTGATGCAAGAGAACCCCGGCATCACTTACGCGGAATTAACAAATTTGCTTGGCATCAATACATCTGCCGTTCAGAAACTGATAAAGCGCATGGCAGAAGCCGGCTACATAGCACGACATGAGACCGGTACTTGGAGAGTTATTGCAACCTCCGTTGTGTGATATAGCAAAACTAATTTCAGGCCATAATCATAAAAGAAGGTATTTAAGAAACACTTAGATTTCGGAGCGCTTCGGATGTTTACAGACACAAAATGCGGCGAGGGCACCGCGGCGGATGCCGCGATGCCCTCGCTTATGGTGGGATGACGGGCTTTCAGGGCCGCGTCATTCGGGGGGGTCTTACTTGGTGAGGGTGATGCTGTAAGGAACGTTGGTCAGATCGAGGGTGACATTGTATGTTCCGGCAGCAACGCTGATGTTGTCGCCACCGACGGTGAGGGCCTTGAGGTTGCCGCCGAGGTTGATGTCCCAGTTGTCGTTGCAACGGATCTTCCAGCCCTGGCCGTCAGCAACGGTAAGCTTGCCTTTCCAAACCATGGTTTCGCCTTCGCGAGTGAGGTTTTGCTGAGCGCCCCATCCGTTGAAGTCACCGATAAGACCTACGGTCTCGATGGCGATGAGCTTGTAGGTGAGGGCGGAGATGTCTGCCGACAGGAAGTATACGCCCTTGGCTGCGTTGAAGTTGGGTGCGTCACCGGCGGTGCTCAGGGTACCGGCTTCGGCGCCGACGCCGTAATTGGTACCGCTCCAGGATGTTTCGGAGCTGAGCTTGAATTCGCCGTCAAGAGCCAGGAATGCGCTGTAATTGCTTTCGCCGACCTTGGCAAATGCCCATGCCGAAGCGGCCTGTGACCATCCGTTTTGGTTGCCGGGAGTGTAGAGCAAGTCAAAGACTTTGACAAACTCGTAGCTCTGGTTTTCCATATCGAGGGTCAGACGGTATATGCCGGGGGTCTTGACGCAACCGGCGCCGCAATCTTCGGCGGCTGTACGGGGCTTGAGGTTGCCTTCGAGGGCGCCGTCGCCGTTCTGTGCCACGCCGAAGGAGGCGTTGTCAGCGTCTACCCAGTTGCCGGTGTCTATGGTGCTTTGGGGCACGACTTTCCACCACCATCCGCTCTCGGCGTCAGCTGCGGAGATGACCACTTGCAGTGTGAAGATGGGGTCATCATAAACGTCTGCATCCGAGTGCTCGAAAGGTACTGCCTCGGCTACGCTCCAGTCGTTGATGGTGCCGAGCAGGCCGTAGGAGGGCTCGATAACGATACCCAGGTCGAGGGGTGTAACGACGGTCTTGGTGTCGATGGCGAAAGTCTTTTCGTCGCCGAAGCGTACCATCGATTTGTCTTTGGCTGCGAATGCGGCTACGCGTACAAAGACTTCTTTGGCCTTGGCCGATTTGCCCATAACGCTTACATAAGTGTCTTCAAAGGCTTGGGGTGCCACTTGGAGTGTGGTACCGTTGAGTGTTACGTCGAAGTCGGCGCTGCGCTCAAAGGCTGCATCGCGACCCATGGTGCCGACAAATTTGAGCTCGTAGCCGGCGGGCAGGTTGTTGACGGCGGCGACAGAGCCCAACACTATAGGCGTCTCTGACTGCAGGGCGGAAGTTACGTCGATGGCGGAAGCCACGGCGCCTTCAACCTTCAGGTCATCGGCGTTCATGACGGGCAGCTGCGGATTCACCGTGGGTTCGGCATTGGTGCTCTCGTCGCACGAGGTGGCGACCAGTGCCAGTGCTGCCATAAGTATTACGCTTAATTTTTTCATTGTTCTAATGATGTGTTAAGTGTGTGGTTACTTGTTTCGAAGTCATCGCGCACCGCCGGGACGGCTGCGCCCCGGCGGGGTGCGGATGTGCTTCGTGACAGGTGGTTATTCCACAGCTTTGATTATGAGTTTACATGTGTTCATATCGACGGTGATGTCCATCTTGCCGCCCGGCCAATCGGGGAAGCTGAACGAGCCTTTGCCCTTGACGAGGGTGTAGTTGAACTCGCCGCTTGTGAAACCAAAATCTATGGGATTATCGTCGGACTGGCTGCCCCACGAATCGGCATCCCAGCCGGTGAGGGCTGTATAGAAGCGGAATGTAGCGCTGCCTGCGGGGATTTCGAATACACCGTGGTAGATGTTCGAGCCGATGGCATCGGCGTCTTCGTAGAGTGCCCATTCTTTGTAGTGTTCGGCCTGCGTGTCATCCGGGCCTTTCCAGCCTTCGGGAGCACCTACGAGGTAGATCTTGCCGGGCGATTGGATTGCGCAATAGCCCTTGACACGCTGCAAGCAGATGGTGTTGGAGGTGATTGCGGAAGTGGGATACTGGGGAACGACGCCTACCACGCGGATGTACAGCGGGCGTGCGGGCTCGTCGGTATAGCTGTCTTCGTCGACTATGCCGCGAAGTTTGCATACGCCCATGGCTATTTCTTCAGCCGATACGGAGGCGTTGCAAGCGTTGTAGACCGTGGGAAGAGTGTAATAGTTGGCTGCAATGCCTTCTTCTTCGTTGGCTTCCACGAATGTTTCTTCGAGGCTGACCTGAATCGAGTAGTCGGCCGCGGCGGCAAAGCCCCAATCAGGCTGCGACCAGTCCAGGTCGACAGTTCCTTCGGGCGTCAGCTGGTAGTACTGCGAAGCCAGGGCGGGCGTGTTGAGCTTGAAGTCCGTGGCCTTCTGGATACACGGCTCGGTATTCTGCTTACAGCTGCCCAGAGTGAGCACGGCCACCAGCGTTGCCATGAGAATTGATATCTTTTTCATTATCGTATTCTGTGTTTTAGCTGTTTAATATTGTTTGTACGGCTATATGCGTCTGATGGCTTACATTACTTGCCGTAACCGGTATTTTGCTCGTATTTCTGGAACGAGATGACCTTGCTCGGGATGGGGAAGAGGTTGAAGTGCGCATCGACTTCGCGGCCTTCGCGTACGCCGCCCTTCCAGTTCCATACATATCCGCCGCCGGCGTATTTGCCGAAGCGGACGAGGTCGGTACGGCGGATGTTTTCGCCGTAGAGTTCGCGCGAACGTTCGGCCAGGATGTTGTCGGCTGTGAGCGAAGCTACGCCCCAAGTGGTTACACCTGCGCGTTCGCGGATGTAGTTGATGTACTTGAGAGCATCAGCTTGGTTGCCTACATTGCCTACTACGTTAGCCTCGACTGCGTTGAGGTAGATTTCGGCCAGACGAATAACGGTCCAGTCGGCATCGGCGAAGGCGCGTTCGCTGCCGTTGGGCGAGTTCTCGGTATCGATGTTGCCGAATTCGTCGTATGCAAAGTTGGTGTATTTCAGAGGCGCATAGCCCTTGCCGAAACCGGCGTTGCCCATGATGGTGCTGTTGCCGATTTCAAAGCCGTCCTTGCTGGTTTTCCAAAGTTCGGCGCGTGCGTCGTTGGTAAAACCGTGGCCGTCAAACTCGAACTTTCTGGAGAGCTGCTCGCGGGCAACCATACAGGTCCATTGAGCATTGAGGTTGCAGTCGTTGAGCGAGCTGATGCCGTCGTACGAGCCGCAGCATGCTGCGATAAAGAATGTCGAGCCGCCGTAAGCCTGCAGATTGATACCGTCCTGGGGTACGGTGAACAGAATTTCGTTGACACGCGAACCCTGTGCTGCATATTCCTTGTTGTTGGCGCCGAAGAGTGCCTTGTAGGAGTCGGACAGACCGGAGTTGTCGAAACCGGCACCCTGGTGGTGGGCAATAATCTTCTGGCAGATGTTCCAGCACTTGTCGTATGCGGGCGTGCCGGTGAATACGCCGGCGTTGAGGTAGAAGCGAGCCAGCAGGGCGTCAGCAGCTTCCTTGCCTACGTATCCGTAAGCGGGAGCGGTATAGCTGTCACCATATTCGGCGGAAACTTCTTCGAGGGTGCTTACGACCTTGTTGTACAGGTCGGCACGGCTGTATTGCACGGGAGCGGTACCGGCCTCGGTGGTTTCGTCTACATAACCGGCCGAGCCAAAGTCGCTGATGGCGTAGAAGTATGCCAGCGAGCGCAGGATCTTGGCCTGACGGATGCCATCGTCAGCAGCAGCCTGGTCGCCATCGGACAGATAGCTGCGGTACTGCTGGATGGTGCGGATAAACTCGTTGCAGAGGGCGATTTCGCCGTAGATACGGGAATATGCGGCATACATCACCTCGTTGTCGGGAGCGAAGGCCATGGTCACCAATTCGTAGTAACCGCCGTCGCTGAATTGCAACCACGAGAAGTGGTCGGTGGTGAGTTCCTCGAGGTTGAAGATGGTGCGGGTGAATGTGCCGGCACCGGCATCGCCGAAGCCGAGGATGGACTCACCGGCGCCCCTGTTACTTGCGGTAGCAAGACCCTGATAGCACTCGGCCAGCAGTCGGTCCATGGTGCCGCGAGGGTCGGCGGCAAACATCTTTTCGGGGGTGTCCTGGTTAGGATCTTTCGGCGGCACATCGAGGTCACCGGTGCAGGAGCTGAAACCTGCGGCCAACATCAAGGACAGTCCGAGGAAATATTTCGATATGTATTTCATAAGTCTTATCTATAGATGTGTTGTTGTTAGACTGGTGTGATTAGAAGGTGGCCACGACGCCGAGGGTCATGGTGATGGGCCGCGGGTATGCGTTGTTGTCTACACCGTTGAATACTTCGGGGTCTATGCCGGAGTACTTGGTGATGACGAAGGCATTCTGTACGGCTCCGTAGAGGCGCAGGCGCAGCTGGTTCTTCAGCAGGTTGGGGAAGGTGTAGCCCACGGTGATGTTGTCGCAGCGCAGGAAGCCGGCGTTCTCCAGGAAGTAGTCGGAACGTACCAGGTTGCTGACAGCCTTACCGCTGTTGAAGTAGAACTTGGAGTCAAGAACGTTGTTGAGGATGTTGCCCTGACCTTCGAGGTTGTAGAGGTTGATGGAACGGGCACGCATAGCGTTGTACACGTAGTTGCCGATGTTGGCGCGGAGTACGAAGCCGAAGTCCCAGTTCTTGTACGAGAAGTTGTTGTTCCACGACAGAGTGACTTTCGGGTCACGGCTGTGCTTGTACACCAGGTCGGAGGCGTCAATCTTGCCATCGTTGTTTTGGTCTACGTAGCAGTCGGGGATGGGATTGCCGTCGGGTCCGTATACCTGCTCAAACACGCGGAATGTGTATGCGGGCAGACCTACCTTATGGATTTCGATGGCGCCGGCATTCTCGGATGCGGGGTTGCCTTCGGCATCGAGGGTGAAGGACTCGTCTTCTTCGGCGCTACCGGTGAGCTCGGTAATCTTGTTTTTGTTCCAAGCGACGTTGAGGCCGGTGGTCCAAGTGAAGTCCTTGGTGACGATGGGTTTGGCGCCCAAGGTGAGTTCGACACCGAGGTTGCGCAGCGAGCCGATGTTGCGAGTCATGGCGTTGGTGGTGGTCATACCGGCAGGCACGGGCACGTAGGCCAGCAGGTCATCGGTATCACGCAGGTACCAGTCCAAGGCGGCGGTGACGCGGTTGTTGAGCCATGCCATATCGACACCGACGTTCCAAGTGGTGGTGGTTTCCCATTTCAGCTTGGCATCGTAGGGGTTGGGATACAGGGGGTTGATCCATCCGCCGTTGTAGGGATAGAGAGTTCCGGGGTTGGAGATGGAGTATACGGGGGTATAGTTGTTGTATCCGCCCACAGCCTGCTGACCGGTCTTACCCCAGCCGAGGCGCAGCTTCATCTCGTTCATCTTGTCGCGGAGACCGTCGAAGAAGCTCATGTTGGAGAGCTTCCAGCCCAGAGCAACCGAGGGGAACAGACCCCAGCGGCAGTCCTTGGCAAAACGTGAGGTTGCATCGTCACGCAGAGTGAATGTCAGCAGGTAGGTGTCCTTGAAGGAGTAGTTGAAACGTCCGTAGAAGGACAGCAGGTTCAGCTGGTTGCCGTCGTAATAGGTCTTGCGGTAGTCGAGGCCGAAGCTCTTGCCGATATATTGTTCGGAGTTGGGGTCGACATTCATGTTCCACATACCCACGGTGGGCATATAGTCAAGGGTGTAACCGAGGGTGGTGATTTCGGTATGGTTGCGTTTGTGGTAGTCGAAACGCTGCCAGGAGTAACCGGCCATTACATCAAACGAGGATTGGATGCTTTCTACTTCTTTCTTGTAGTTGGCGTAGAACTCGAGCATGGTGTTGCGTGCCAACTGGTACTGGTAGAAGTACTGGCCGGCGCCGTTGTTGTAGTTGGACTTCCAGGATTGCGGGCTGTTGGCCAGCGTGTAGTCGCGTGTACGGCCCTGCATGATGTCGTAACCGAGGTTGAGGTTCAGTCGCAGTTCGGGGAGGAAGTGCAGAGCGTAGTCAATCATCAGGTTGCCGGTGGAGGCCCACATTTCGTCCTGCTTGTCGACGCCTTTGAGTATCGATACGGGGTTGTAGCTACCGTTGGTTTCGAGGCGTCCGTCGTTGTTGATCAGCGAGGTGTATCCGCCCAGATAGCTCAATCCGCTGTTGCCCAGAGTGCGGTAGTCGCTGTATACGGGCAGTGTGGGGTTGTAGATGAGCGCTGCGTAGATGGCGCCGGTGTCGGCTTTGTCGTCTACTACATAGCTGCCCTTGGCGTTGAGGGCAATCTTCAACTTGCCGTTAAAAAACTCGGGGGTGAGGTTGAAGCCCACGGTGGTACGCTGCATGCGCGAGGTCTTCAGGATACCGTTGTTGTCTGTATAGGAAACATTGAAGCGGTAGGGAAGCCAACGGGCTGCGCCACCTATGCTCAGGTTGTAGTCATGCGAGAAGGATGTGCGCAGGATTTCGCGCTCCCAGTTGGTGGAGGCATCGCCCATCAGGTATATAGCATTCTGAGAGGCGTTCTCGTATATCAACTTGCGGAACTCGTCGCCGGTGGCCACGTCCCAAGTACGGCGAGCCGTATTGAGGTGGAAGTTGGCGCTGAAATTGACCTGCGGCTTGCCGGTCTTGCCTTTTTTTGTGGTGACGATAATCACACCATTGGAGGCACGGCTACCGTAGATGGCCGTTGCGGAAGCGTCCTTGAGGATGGTGAGGCTCTCGATGTTCTCGGGAGCTATCATCGACAAGGGGCTCAGCGAACCATAGGAGTTGTTCATAGGCACTCCGTCGATTACAATCAGAGGGTCATTGGAGGCATTGAGCGAAGCGCCGCCACGTATGCGGATGCTGGCGCCGGCGCCGGGATTACCGCCGTCGGTGGTAACTACCACGCCGGGGCTTGCGCCTACCAGCAGGTCGTTGGCGTTAGTGGCAAGTCCGGCCTCTATTTCGTCGGGCTTGACAACGGATACGCTACCGGTGGCATCTTGTTTCTTCACTGTACCATAACCTACAACGACGAGGTCTTGCAGGACTTCGGTGTCGGATGTGAGGTTGATGGTAATGTTGGTGCGGCCGTTCAGGGCCACTTCCTGTGTCTTGCATCCTACGTAGGTGACTACGAGGGTAGCGTTGGGAGCGGCGACAATGCGGAAATTGCCGTCTACATCGGTGGCAGCGCCCTTGGTCTGTCCTTTGACGATGACGGATGCGCCCACGGCGGGATCGTTGTCAGCGTCGTAGACGGTACCGGTCACCGTCACGTTCTGTGCCAAAGCCGGGAAGGCCATCATCAATGCCATTACAATGACGAGCCATGCCTTCCGATTCATTTGAAAACAAATGTTCTTCATGCAACAATTTTTGAGTGGTTTGACTTTATTTAATTAGTTATTATATTGTTTCTCAATAGAATATCGCGCATATCTTAACAAGCGGAACGGCTTTTGCGCTTTTCGTGCAATCTCTCCGGCAAACGGAGACCGTGGCCTTGTAAGTGACGCCTCTCGGGCTGTTATGTGGGAGCACTGTGCTTTTCGGTGGCTCCGTAGACGAAGGTGGCAGCGGGGGCGACTACAATCCGGCAACAACTTCCCTGCCTCTGCATCCGGGGGGAGGGAGAAAACCACATACATACTTGCGACAGCGACAATGGTGCTTCAGTTACGAACCTGCGTGCCGATATCTCATCAATAAGTCTCTGTTTTTCAATAATTACAAGTAAGTACGTGGCATCTCGTGCCGTGTTTCGCGAAAGCCTTCGTCTGTCTTTATAGGGCTTTGCGTAATGTTTTATCGTGCAAAGAAAGCACATTTTTTTCATTCGTTAATGCTTTTTGTCTAAGAATTATTCGCTTACGTCGCGATTTTAACCAAGTTTAACCCTTCGCACCTCGCATGTAATCTCCGCGAACAACATCTACGCAAACTTCTTAGAAATTTTTGTTCATAAATCTAAAATAGCTCTAAAAACCAAATAAAAACGCTATCTTTGCAAAAAAACGGATGCACATTAGCGGCAGCCCCACCTGCCTGATATACGGCCTCCCCTTTCCCGTCAATGACAAAACGAGTTTATATTGTTTTTCACACAATCCACAAAACACAATCCACAAAACACAATCTCTATGAACAAACTTTGCTCCGTAGCGATGGCAGCGGTTATGCTGGCATCCGCATCAAACGCCAAGGCTTACGATTTTGCTTTGGGTCAACTATTCTACAATGTGCTTTCCGAAACGGACGGTACGGTCGAAGTCACTAAAAACGAAAGCGGTACATATTCCGGCGACATCATCATCCCGGATGTCGCGACCTATAACGGCAAGACATACACTGTCACACGTATAGGCGACTCGGCCTTCAAGCAGAGCGACATAACCTCGCTGCGCTGCGGCAACAACCTGACACACCTCAGCGCATGGAGCCTTAGCAGCTGCACAAAGCTCAAATCGCTATACATCACCAAAAGCGTGACCAATATCGAAGCCGATGCCGCCGGCGGCTGCTCCGTACTGCGAAACCTTGTCTTCGAGCCCGGATGTAAAGCCGTAATAGGCTCGCGTGCCTTTGCCGACTGTCCCAAGTTTGTATGCCTGCTTTTACCGACTACCGTAACCTACGAGGTCCAAGCTTTCAGCAGTTCGGCTTGTGCCGTCGAGTTTGTCGGCGATCTCAAGTCCCTCAACAACGGCGTATTTGCCAATGTCTTTCCGGCTTACGTTATGCTCGGCGCAGCCAAGCCGCCGACAATAGGAAAGGTAAAACCGTTTGACAGCAAGGCCAAATCTTTCTCCACACTGTACGTGCCACGCGGAAGCCTGGCCGCATACAAGGCTGACACATACTGGGGCACATTTTCCGAGATATACGAGAAACCTTTCGAACTGACAGTCAACGGCTCGGCCGAACGCGTAATCTCGACAAACGTGAACGCCACCCTCGCCACGCGCCTCACCTTCGATGCAAGACAGGACGATTTCAGCCCCTCAAATCTGGGAGTATACACCGATGACTCCGACATCGTCAAAATCGAATACGTCTCCACCGACGAGGATGGCAGCATAAATTACAATATCACGGGCCTCAAAGACGGCATCGCAAAAGTCTCCTTCCTCTACTACAACACTAACGGACTTACAGTTACATACATCTGCTACGTATGCGTAGGCCAATTCGCCGCCGTACACGATGTCACCGTCGATACCGCCGAACCGGCTGCATACGGGGTCTACAACCTCAGTGGCGTCAAGGTGGCCGACGGCATGTCCAAAGACGCCGTCAATACACTGCCGCGCGGCTTCTATATCCTTGTATCTCCGCAAGGTAGCACAAAGCACATAGTACGCTGACGTCCGAAAATCACTTTCAGAGACCTCATAATCCATACAACCGGGGCTGTGACGCAATGGCACGCGTCTCAGCTCCGGTTGTTTCGGTATATAGGCAGGGACAAGCTCCTGCTTGTTCAAACCCCAAGGACGATAGCGGGGTCTATGTTTAGACGCCGGCTAATCTCGCGAGCCTGCGCAAGTGTGGGTTGCTTCTTCCCCGACAAAACCTCACTAACACGTGACGTGCTAATACCGAGAAGGCCTGAAAGCGCAAGCTGGTTCAATCCCATCTCATACATACGAAGTTTTATAACATCGATAAGCGATGGCTTCCCTATCGGATAGTGCAGTTCTTCGTATTCCTCAATAAGAGAGGATATGAGGTTGAGTTCTATATAGTATGGGTCATCAACCGGAGTCTTGTCATTTACAAGCGGCAACAGCTCGTCTACCTTGCGGCACGCCCATTCGTACTGAGCTTCGTTCTCTATTTTAGCCTTACTTTCCATATCTTATAACTATATTGTTGATGCGTTGATTTTATCGTATTCTGCGTGAGTACCAACAAACCTTATATAGACCTTGCCGGGGATAAAGTGAATTACTACTTTCAAGCGAAAGCCGTTCCCCTTTATATTAAACACATAATGCCGGTTTCCGACACTGTCTACACTATTGAACGTGTTCTTGATGTCGGCAAAGCAAGTCCAGTTGCTCGCTTTTGTTCTCGTAAACCATTCTTCCAAAGCCACTTTAGACAGAGGGTGATCTTGATAATAGTCTGTCAACTTCTTCCGAGAAATAATATGCATAGCTTTTTGCTTGTTTATTCGATTATAAAATTAGGAATAATTTTCCAAAACAACAAAGAAACCGTGGTTTAGGCTTCACCCCACACATACGCAGGCAGGGACGCTCCCCATTTTCACAGGATGCGCCCCTGCCTTGGCTTTGTTCGACAGCGCGAAGATGCTATGTCGGGCTTACTTCTTCTTGAAGTAGTCGTTGTAGATTTTGATGCCGAAGATTATAGCCGAGCATACGGCGGTAATGACATTGGTGACCACCAGCGGCCAATTGCCAATCATTATACCCTGCACGACAAAGAATATAGAGCCGAGGCCCATCATGCAGAAGGTGGCCATGGCTATGCCGTCGGTGTAGCGCGTGCGCATGGTGGTAATAGCCTGCGGCATATAGCCGAAAATCATGCAGATTGCGGCCAGGCTGCCGAAGATGTTGTCCGGAGTGAACATTGCGGATATTGTTTCCATTGTGGTGTATATGTTGATAGGTTTTTTTAGATGTGTCACATGGCATTAGGCTTGATGTGACAAGTACAATTTTATATGAATATTTCTCAGTATAATATTATCGTGATACTTCCGCGCCTGTTTCGCCGAGAGGCTTGACAATGTGGAGGCTCGGTAGGAACTTGCCGGCCTCAACGCATCGCTACCCTACCCGGGGTTGCCCGAAAAACATTCCGAGGGCGGTGCCGTTCGAAGCATCGCCCTCGGGGTGGGATAGTGTTACTTATCCTTGGGACCTACTGCGGTCCGGGGGAAGTATGTCTGTGGTATCTTATTTTACAAGAACCTTGGAGGCTTTTTCGCCGGCAACCTTGATGTAGAGGCCGTTTGCGGGGTTGGCCACGCGTACGCCCTGGAGGTTGTAGTATACGGGAGCTACCTCGGCATCAGCTGCAATGACGTCGTTTACGCCCTGAGTTTTGCTAACGGTGAACATAGCTGCAAGGCAGTTGTTGTTGTTGGCGCCGTACCACTGGTAGATTTCAACTTTTTCTACTTCGCCTGCTTCATTATAGACGGGGCGGGCATTGTACGAACCAAAGCTCTGTCCACCGGTTTCGCATGCTACGGGAACACCGCCGTCGTTTACGGAGTTGAAGATTGTATTGCCATCTTCGTCAGCGATTTCGAAAGCATTTTCGTGGCTCTTGGTCATCACAACGGGGTTGATGGAATAGGACTTTTCACCAATAGTGAATACGTCAAAGCCTTCAGTGCCGCTGGTTTTTGTCGCAGGTGCGCCAAACGTCAACCATTCGGAGCCTTCGTAGTAATATATCTTCTGGTTGCTGCGGTTACGAACAGCAAAACCGGACTTGCGTACATCATCGCCCATACCTAAGAGAGTATCGAAGTCAAAGAGCGGCTGAGCGCACGCGCTGGTATTCATAGCTACAATTGCGGGTTCGGACATCAAGTAGGAGAGATCGCCCATAGCCTGAGCGCCGTTCTGTACGAAGATGGTTGTGACTGTGGGTGCATCTTTCATTGTGATAAAGAAGAACGCGCCGTCTTCTGACAGGAGGTTACCGGCAACACGACCGAGTTGGTCTACACGAGCGGCTGCCAAACCTGCATTCTCTGTATTGATATCAAGATTCAACGCTGTCTGAGACTTGTCTGCTGCGCTGATAATGACGAAGTTAGAACCGGAAACCGCACCGGGGAAGCCGGTGTTTACAAGCACGTTGCCTGCGTCATCGATAGCGATACCTGTACCGAGACCTTCTACGGTTGCATATTCTTCGACATTGCCGTCTTTGTCAATGGTCATCACCTTGCCGGGACCCTCGGGGTTCTTGACGTTGAAGTACACCTTGCCACCGAAACCGGCACCGAAGCGGCTATTGTTACGATCTGTAGTGTAGGTCTTGTACCAGTCGGTCTTGACAGTGACTGTTTCCGCTGCTATGGCGGGAGCGGCAACGGCTACGACAGCTGCTGCCAGCATAATGTTGCGTAAAGATAATTTCATACTGTGAAATTGAGATTAGTTATTAGATATAGAATTGTTGTTTTCTGTTTATAGGGTGTCAATCTTGCGCCAATCAAACGATTAAAGGCCGATGCAAAACACATCAGACGTCTGTCGCGCAATATTTGCTGTAAAGTTAGTCATTATTTTGCGCTCGGAAATGACCACAATCCTAAAAAAGCCGCAATTTAACTATTTTTAGCGATTTAGCTGTCAAACACTGCCTCATTCGCGCCTTGATTCGGATTGCTATGCCCCACCCTTGCGCCGAGCGACTACGGCTGCGGTCTTGGCGGCGCGGCGCGTCAGCACCAGGCCGATGGCGGTCAACGCCACACTGGCGCCTACCAATATATATGACAGCGCTGTATCGCCCGTACCCAAGACATTGATGTCGGCGGCCCCGGTACAATGTCGCGATATTATATATATGGTATTATTGAGCACGTGCATCGCTATCGGCAGCCACAGCGAGCCGCTCCATAGCAGCAGATAGCCGAAGAATGCGCCCAGAAGCAGGCGCGGCACAAATCCGAAGACCTGCATGTGCATGGCGCTGAACAGCGCCGCAGCCACCCATATCGCCACTCCGGCGTGCCAACGGCAGCCGACAAAAAGACGCTGAACCATGCCGCGGAAGAATAGTTCCTCGCTAAATCCGGCAAGTACGGCAATGATGAGCAGATTCATCACCAGCGACCCGATGTCCGTGCCGCCAAGCATGGCCTCGGTGGTGTGCGCCGCCGTTTCTTCGAGTTGGCGCAAGGATGCGGCTATACCCTCGGGCAGCGGCAGCGAAGCATTGGCTTCTATCACCCAATTCATGGCCGGGATACTGACAATCATGGTCAACGCAGCCAAGCATACGGCTCGCCACCGCGGACGACTGTCCACAGCCAGGAAACGTGCGGGCAGACGCGTCAGCAGTACGGCCACGATGACCGCCGGCAGCACAAACAACAGCATATCCTGCATTACGGCAGCTATGCGCAGCATCCGTATATTATCTGCGCCAAAGGCGCCACGCATCAGCTGCAAAGCCAGCCCCGTAACCACATAAAAAAGCACGGTGACGCATACGGCCAGCATCAATCGGCGGCCGGGCGTCAGCGACAGTGTCGGCACGGATGTCTTATTTGTCTTCATATTATGTTGTATTGTTTTCTTGATTGTATGGCCGGTATGGCTATTATAGCTGTTATAGCTATTATGCTATCAGGAGGTATATATTATAGCTGTTATAGCTGTTATGGCTATCAGGAGGCATAGAAGTTGCGGTGGACGATGCGGCGGATGGCCAGGACATTGGCGCAGGTCAGCAGCGCGACGATGACCACGCCGGCGCATATCGCAGCCCATGGGCCGGAGGAAGCCATGCCGATGTCGGCAAGGCGGGGCGACCACCAGGACGCGGCGGTCAGCGCGGCGGTCAGCGACAGTACGAGCACTCCGGCATTCACCGCGCCTATCAGCAGATAGTACGGGCGTGCAACCTGCCCGGGCGAGTAGCCTAACAGCATCAAGTCATGCAACTTTTGCTTATTCTTTTGCAGCAGCAAGTATATGCTGAGCATCAGTATAAAGAAGGCTAACAGCGAGATGATTATACCCACGGTAAGGACAATGGTGGTGACCACGCGCAGGAAGTATGCGGCCTTGGAGTTGTCGGCCTTGTCGCCGGCTATTTCGTAGCCGTGGCGTTTGATATATTTGGCTATGGCCGGGTCGCCGGTTGTATTGGCTTCGATAATCAGGCGCGAGGGATTGCGGCGGTCGCCGGGGGCGGCATAGCGCTCGTTGGCCCAATCAAGGAAGGACTGCGGCACGGCTATGGTGTTAAGGCGCGACGAAAACCCGACGATACGTGCCGGCAGTGTTTCGTGCAAGCCGTTGCCGCTCAGCGTCATAGTCATAGGCACGGTGCCTATAAGACCCTCGGAAAGTTGGGGCATGTTGCGCGTGGTGGCAAAGCCGAAGTTGTACAGCGTCAAGTAGTCCTTGGACATTATCACCGGAATGACGGGATTAGCCGGATCAAAGGACCAGTCCCGGGGATTTATATCGAGGAATTGGTCGGGAATGGCTTCGAAAAACAGGTATGTAGACATGCGTCGTCCGCCCATTTCGATGGCTGCCATCACGGAGAAATCGGCGCCGGTGAATTGTCCGACACGGCGCGTCCACGATTGGCGTTCTATGTTCTTTATCTCATCGGGCGAGAAGAATGTGTCGCCGCCGGCGCCCACGGTATTAAGGGCGCTGACTTTCTTGGAGATAATGACGTAGTCTTTGCTCAGAAACGAGTCTTCGCCGCTGATGGCCTCGGAGGTGTCGCCGTAGAATTGTACGGCGGCGATGATGATGCTCAGGCCCACGAGGTTGGCGATGGCGTAACCCACTATCTGCGACACCGAGATATTGCGGCGCAGGAGTTTCCAAACGTTGTTACTCATAGCTTTATGGTGTTGATGGCGGGGGCTGTATCGATGTCTGAAAGCAGCAAGGGATTGCCCACGGAGGTGGTGATGACGGCGGCCTGAGCCTCGCGTGCGGCTTGCGCGATGATGGCGGCTACAATAAGGTTGTTGCGGCGGTCAAGGTGGCTCACCGGCTCGTCAAGTATAAGGAAATCAAAAGGTTGGCACAGGGCTCGAACTATGGCCACGCGCTGTTGCTGGCCTATGGAGAGCAGCGCGGCCGGCGTATCGGCCTTGTGCTCTATCTCGAGGGCTTCGAGGCGCTGACGTATCTCGGCTTCGGAGCAGGCGTCGGTCAGGCGGTTTTTGATTTGTATATTCTCCATAGCCGTCAGCTCGGGGAAGAGGCGCATTTCCTGAGGCAGCAGGGCTATATGGCGGCGGCGAATGTCGCACCACTCGCCCACACAGAGGGAGGCCAAGTCGCGGTCGTCAAAGTATATATGCCCTGAGTAGTCGCGGCGGTTGCCGTATATAAAGGAGCATAGCGACGACTTGCCCGTGCCGCTTTCGGCCTCCACGAGGTACGCTCCGGCATCGCGGCGCAGTGTCAGGCTGTGCAGCCATACCTGCGAGTCGCGCACGGGGCTGTCGTGCTCGCTGCCGGCGAAAACTCGCGGCAGCACATTGTCGAGCTTGATTGTTTCGATTCGTTTCATTGTCAGTGTTTTATTCGTCCGACTGTTCGTCGTCGGCATCATCGCCCTCGCCGCGAGCCATCATCAAAAGTCGGCGTAAATCCGTGCCGTGCAGCGTCACGACAAAACCGTCCCGACGCACAACGGCTTCCACTCCGTCCAAATGCACGATGCCTTTTGATATCGGGGCTATTGCCAATGCCATAAGCACGTCTGCATCCTTATCGGGCGTAATTGTCGGTGTCGGAGCAAAGCCGCCGAAATCAGTCGGAATAAAGTCCACGGCTATTTTCAGCTGCATCAGAGTGTCTCCGAGAGCCTCGACGTGTACCTTGCCTTGATGTCCGAAGCGTTGTATCATCGAGGCCATGCGGCGCGTAGTCGCAGCGGCGCCGCCTTCGGCATAGGGCATGGACACGCGTACCACGGCAGCAGCGCCCTCCTTTTCGAGTGTGGCACGCAGCGTGCCGCAGACATCGCGCAGGATGTCGGAGACAGCCGCACAGGCCAGTTTTTCTTTGACGCCCAAGCGAGGCTGCAAGTATTGGGAGACAGCACGGAACATAGTTCCGCGGCGCAGCCCGACGGCAACGGCGGCGCACGCCTGCCGGTCGGACATCGGCCCGTCGAGAGGTTGTGCGTATTCGCTGAGGTCATATACGACACCGGCGCTGTCGCGCAACTCGCCGCGTATCACCGTCTCGTTTTCTTTATCCGAGACCGTGGCTGTGAGATATTTATCATCGATGCTCAGTGCCATGACTATGCTCGAACAAGACTTCAACTTCTCGCGCACGGGTTGCGGCAGTGCTCCGCCGGCATCCGGCATCGAGGATACAGCGTGTACAGCCTCGGCGACATCCGTCACCGAAGGCACAAGCCATGCGAAGCGTCCGCCGATGATGACTGTGCCGCCCGAGGCGACGCATACGCGCCCGGGCATAGCATCGCGTCCCAAGTCCACGCGTTCCCAATCGGCAGTGGCATCCTCGGCCACAGCCACATCGGAGATGGCCGTAACAAGAACATCGCGGCTGTCGGAAGGATGCACAAGAACCACCACGTCGGAGGCGCTCAAGCGGCATACGCGGCCAAAGAGGTCGCCGACATCGCCGCCGAGGCCGCAGACGTCACCGGCCTGCCGCCACGGCATTGTCGCGGCGGAAGCTCCGCCGGGTATTGCAGCCAAAACATCGTCTATGGTGCCCTTTTGGATGCCGCTATCGCATGATGATACCGACAGTAGCATCATCGCCACTGCCGGTATCAGCATACATTGACGCACTATATTCATTTGCCCCAATGTGTAAGTATCGTTTTACTTGCTCGAGCCGAAGACTCCTACTATATTGTCGTAGATGCTTCCCTTGGTTTCGGTCAGTGCCAATTCGGCGCTGCATGTGCCGCCGCCCTTGGGCGCGTCTACCACGAAGCTGACGCCGAAGGGTATTTCCAGCCCGGAGTATTTCTTCAGGTCGCTTTTGGTGAGGGCAAATTGGAATTCACCGGCCTTGCCTTCAAACTCGCCGGCTTTGAAAGAATTGGATTGCTTGGAAATGGGGGCGTTGGACGCTACCAAGACGTTGCCTTCTTGCTTGACATACAGCTTGCCGTAAGTAATCTTAGGCTGCGGCACGTAATCATCACCGTAGAAGTCGGGCTCGGAGTACTCATAGTCAAAATCATCGTAGAAATACTTCACGGGGATATTCAGCACCATTTCGTTGCCGGTGACGACGGCCGAATCCGTTGCAGCGGCCAGTAAAGCAATCATGTCTTTGGCCTTGGTGGCGTTGTCGTCCTTGAGTTTGGCGGACACGACGAAGTGCCAGTTGTCATACTGAGGATCAGTGAATGAGCCGAGGCCGTTCAGCGGTCCGGCAGCGCCCATGACGGAACCTCCGTCGAAGAGATCGTAGATAGCTTGCAGTTGCTCTAACACTTGACTGCTCATTCCGGGCAATACACCTAAGCCTTGCGCCATATTCTTGGTACTGCCGACGCCGACGCCGAAGGCCATGATGTCCTTGGGCGAAGCATAGGCCAGCAGGGAGGCATCGAAGCTGCCCGTCTGAGGCATAGTCTTGATTTTGCCGTCAGCGTCCATAAATTCGCCGCCCATAGTAATTCGGGGACCGTCAGCATCCAGGTGGTAGCCCAGGAAGCCCTTGGTAAGGTATTCCATGGAAGGCAAGCTGTTAAATCCGTAGGGCATATAGTCCATAAGCATATTGCCCACCTTCTTGCCGTCTATCAGCATATTAAAGATGCGGTTCTGTGTCATGTAGTCCAGTTTCCAGTCGGCCAGCGGGCTTTCCTTGGCGTTGTCGCGCCATTCGTCGATGGTGGAAGCTGCCTTGGATTGTTTAACCAGAGTGCCGTTCTTGATAGCCAAGAAGCCCAAATTGTCTTTGAGGGCTATCACATGGCGTTTGTCGCCGAAAGTGGTGTAATCGCCGTCCTTGTCGACTTCAAGGTCTTCGTCATCCTCTGCATCTTTCATCGATTTGCAGAACGTGTCTATGTCCGTGACCGAAAAAATCACCAACACCGACATTTTTTCGCCCTTGCCGCGTACACCGACTACGACGTTATTCCAGTCTATACCCTTGAATTCGAGTAGCTTGTTCATGTCTTTGTCGTAAGACGCAAGTTGGGATAGCTCGTCGGACAGCTCGATTTGTCCGTCGGAATTGGTCTTGCAGTTGAGCTGTCCGAGGACGCGTTCAACATCGCCGGACAACACCATCATGCAGTCGTCGGGGATGTATTCCTTGATTTTGTTCGACACCGAAGATGAGTTGCCGCACGAGGCAAGCGTCATCACAGCGGCGCATACCAGTGCCACCGGAGAGAGAATTTTTTTGAATGTCATATTACTTATATATTTAGATGATTAATTTCGTGTGTTATATCGCGCCGTGCCGTCTTGCCGTGGCGTCTCGAGGGTCTTGGCTGTCACGTCTCGAGCGTCTTGGCTGTCACGTCTTGGCTGTCGTGTCTTGCCGTGGCGTCTTGGCTGTCACAGACGCTGCAGCCGTATTTCTTATTCCTTGACGGCTTTGAAGCTCATATCAAGGCCCTTGACCGAATGGGTCAATGCGCCCACGGAGATGAAATCGACGCCGCACTCGCCGTAGCCGCGCAGGGTGTCATAGGTGATGCCGCCCGAGGACTCGATTTCGACATGGCGGCCTTTTTGGTTGGCGCGTATGTGCTTGACGGCCTCGCGTGTACGTTCGATGCTGAAGTTGTCGAGCATGATGCGGTCCACATCGGCGGCCAGGGCTTGGTCGATTTCGTCGAGGTTGCGCACTTCGACTTCGATTTTCAGGTCTTTGCCGTTGTCCTTGCACCATTTTTTGGCGGCAGCCACGGCCTGCGGTATTCCGCCGGCAAAATCTACGTGGTTGTCCTTGATGAGAATCATGTCAAAGAGCCCGATGCGGTGGTTGGTGCCGCCGCCGATGCGCACGGCTTCTTTTTCGAGCATACGCATTCCGGGTGTGGTCTTGCGGGTATCCAGTACGCGTGCGCCGGTGCCTTCGAGCAGCGCCTGGTAGCGTGCGGTGGTGGTTGCGATGCCGGACATACGCTGCATGATATTGAGCATAATGCGCTCGGTCTGCAGCAGCGAGCGTACGCGTCCGGTGACGCGGAAGGCGATGTCGCCGGGCTTGACGTGCGCCCCGTCGTGTATGTACTCTTCCATACGCAGTTCGGGGTCGAAGCGTTGGAATACCTTGCGTGCAATTTCCACTCCGGCCAGTATGCCGGGTTCTTTGACGATAAGCTGTTGCGTGCCGGTTTCGTCAGCCGGGATTGTACTCAGGGTGGTGGCATCGCCGTCACCGACATCCTCGGCAAAGGCGAGGGCCAACAGGTCGTCTATAAGTTGGTCTTTGGTCTTCATTATCTTTATCTTAGGTATAATTGCCGTAAGCATGTGCCTGACGACACCTGCTGTTTTCGGTCTACACGGAGCATCTCCGCTAAGTATTGTCTTATGGTTCTATTGTTCTCGCGATAAGATTACCACGCTGCAACCGAGTCCACTGCGGCCACTTCTTCCACTGCGGCCGAGTCCGCGGCCACGGCTTCATCGGCGCCCTTGTCGTAGCGGGCGTCCATGGCGATGTTCAGGAATTCGCCTATGTCTGCATCATTGACTCCCGGGACTTCGTTGGTTTCGACTGCCGACAGGGGCTTGGAGTCGCTCTTGTCGTCATTACCCAAAAGCAGTAATGCGACCACGGCGCCGACGGCTATGACGGCCACGGCTATGACCGCATATATCCACGTTTTGCTGCGGCGCGGCCCGTTGCCGCCGGGCGCGGGCGCGGGCGTCGGCCCGGGCACGGGAGTGCCTATGCGTATTGTTGCTTCTCTGTCGTCCGCGCCTATGAGGCGTGTACGTGTGTCATCTTTTTCGGCATTGATGCCGGGATTGCTGTCTTGCATGTCCGTGTATTTTTATCGTACCACAGACAGTGGCCGCCGATGACGGCGACCGCTATCCGTTGAAATAACTTATTTCTTGGTTTTGGAGGCATCCAGCTGATGCAGCAGCTCTTCGACGGCGCGATGCAGCTGCTGATCCTCGCCGGTGACGATGACTGCCGGGTCATTGGCCACGCGTACATCGGGCTCGAGCTGGCTGTTTTCGAGGAAGGTGCCTTCGGCGGTGCGGTATCCGATTACGGGGATGCCGTATACCAGCGAGGGGTCTTGCATGGTGACCCAGTTGACCGAGGTCATCGTGCCGGGTACGGGCATACCCACGAGTTTGCCTATGCCTTGGTGCTTGTATACCCAGGGGGTGCCGTGGGCGTTGCTGTAGCATGCCTCGCACATCAGCATAATCGAGGGTTTGTTCCAGCGGCGCGACGGCATATCGCAGGTTTCGATGCCGCGTATTTCCTGCGTGAGGTATTTCTTGCCGCTGAAGAACACTTCAATGTCTTCGTGCAGACGACCGCCGCCGTTCCAACGCACATCGATGACGATGCCTTCGCGATCGTTGTACTTGCCCAGGACATCGCTGTACACGGTGCGGAACGAACCGTCATCCATGCTTTCGATATGGACATATCCGAGGCGGCCGTTGCTCCAACGGTCTACATCGGCGGCACGCTGACGCACCCAGCGGTTGTACATCAGGCCGTTGTGTGCCGATGCGGATATGGGCAGCACCACTTCGTCCCAGCGTTGTCCGCTATTGGGGTCGTAGATGCTTACCAGTGTCTTCTTGCCGGAGATGTCGGTGAGAAGTACGGAGGCATCGGCGGTGGGAGTAATTTCCTCGCCGTTGATTTTTTCGATAATCATTCCGGGTGTCAGCATGGATGCTGCACGGTCAAAGGGGCCTTTCTTGAGCACCTCGGCCACGCGCAATCCCTTGCCGGTGTAGGACATATCGTAGAGCAGACCCAGCGAGGCCGTGCGGTCGCCCGAAGCGGAGCTGCCGCTGTAGCGTCCGCCGGTATGGCTGACGTTGAGTTCGCCCAGCAGTTCGCTCAGCATCTCGGCATAGTCGTAGTTGTTGTTGATATAGGGCAGGAAGCGGCGGTAGTGCGCGGTGAGGTTTTTCCAGTCTACACCGTGCATATCGGCTACATAGAAGCGCTGCCCTACTTCGCGTACCATATTGTCGAACATGGCCGTGCGCTCGGCGGCGTGGTCGAGCGGCATGGTGGCGCTATAGCTTATGGACGTTAATTTGTCGCTCTTGGGGTCGAGTTTGCGCATGGACGGGCCCAGCACAAAGAGGGTCTTGCCGTCCTTGTCGCTCGTGAAATAGAGTCCGCCGCTGATTTTGCTGACCATGCGGTGGTCTCCCTTGCGCAAATCGAGTTTCCACAGCTGCATACCGTCTTGAGCGCGGCTGATATAGTACAGGTTGTCGCCATCGGCTGTCACGGCGTAGTCTGTCATAGCCGTGGACATGGGCGTCACGCGCACAATGCGGTCGATGATGCCGTCCTTTTCGACCTTGATGGCCTTGGTTTCCTCGCTGTCGTCATCGGACTTGGCGTCTTTTTTGTCGGACTTTTTCTTATCGGACTTGGCGTCTTTGTTTTGGCGCTTCTCGACTTCTTTGTACAGGGCGTAGTCTTCGGGCGAAAGGCGATAACGGTCGTAGGCGTCTTGATTGAGAAAGCAGATGAACACGTCGTCCATCGAGCCCCAGGAGGCGTGGTTGCGCATACCGTAGCGCTCGCTCACAAAAGCAACGGCATTGCCGTCAAGCACCCATTTGGGATTGCCGTCGGTGTATCCGCTGGCGGTAAGGTTGATTATCTCATCGGTCTCGACGTTGATGATGGCAATATCCATATACGGCTCGTGCTTGCGAGTGACGATTTCGGTGGCCAGCCATTTGCTGTCGGGGCTCCATACAAAGCCGATACTACCGTTGCGCTCGGGTGTGGTGGTGCCGTCTGTCAGCACTTTGACTTTCTTGGACTTAAGGTCCATCACGGCCAATTTGGTGCGGTCGTATACAAAGGCCATTTTCTTTCCGTCGGGCGAGATGTCGGGGCGGGCGCGTTCGTGGCTGTCGGCGGCAACGACCACGGATTCCTTGATGGCGGTGGCGTTCTCGAAGTTGATATCGTCATCGGGGCGCTCCATTACGGCACTGTATATGGCGGCATTGCCGTCACGCTCGCTGGTGTAGTAGAGGGTCTTCCCGTCGGGGGCCCAGCTTAGGCCGTACTCGGCTTCGGGGGTGTGCGTAATCTGCTTGGTGGTAGTGTATTCCACGGAAGTCACAAAGACATCGCCGCGATAGGTGAAGGCTATGCTCTTGCCGTCGGGCGAGGGTGCGGCGGAGGTTGCGCCTGAAGATATTTTCTTTTTTTCGGCGACAGGGTCATCGGGGTCTATGAGTGATACCTCGACACGGCGCGGAGCTTTGTCCGTGTCTTTCATCGTGTATATCTCGCCGTCGTACCCGAAGCAGAGTGTGCCGTCGGCGCCGCGCGACAGGAAGCGCACGGGATTACCCTTGAAGGCGGTAAGGCGCTGTGCCTTGCTTACATCTGCCAGAGGGGCGGTGTAGACGTTGATGCAGTTGTCGCCCTCGCGCTCGCTCAGGAAGTAGAGGCGGTCGCCGGCCACCACGGGATTGCGGTCTTCGCCGGCGCGGTTGGTGAGATTGGTATGCTTGCCCGTGGCGCCGTCATATAGCCACAGGTCGCGCGTGACGCTGGATGTATGATGCTTGCGCCATTGGTCCTCGAAGCCTTTGACATCTTGATATACAAAGGATTTGCCTGTTTTGTCGGTCCAGGACATCAGTTGGGCGGGCGTTCCGAGTACCTGCACGGGAGCGCCTCCGGAGACAGCTACTTTGTAGAGCTGGGTCATGCGCGAGGAGGGGAACATGGCGCTGGTCGCCGGTGCTTGGATGGCGGCGGAGAAATAGATGCTCTTGCCGTCGGGCGAGAAGGCCTCGGGTGTCTCGGCGGCGCTGTTGGAGGTCAGTCGCTGCGGACGTCCGCCGCGTACATCAATCATAAAGACATCTAAGTTGCCGTGGCGGGCGCAGGCGTAAGCTATACTCTTACCATCGGGACTCCATACGGGAGTGGTCTCGTAGTAGTCGGTGGCTGTGAGCTGACGTGCCATACCTCCTTGGGTCGGCACTACCCAGATGTCGCCTTTGTAGGTGAAGGCTATGGATGCCCCGTCGGGCGAAATCTGTACATCGCGCATCCACAGCGGACGCGTCGTGACCGTACTCTCGGCGGCGCTGCCTGTCAAAGAGGCCAGTAGCGCGGCAGCAAGTCCTAATATCATTCTTTTGTGCATAACAATATGTCGTATATGGTATTACGTCGTTAAAATCCTCGTAATATCGACGCAGGCAGAGCCTTAGCCGTTTCAAGGTGCAAATATACCACTTTTTTTTGTTTCTCAGGGGTCTGTGACAAAATTCACACATTATATAATAGCCGAAAAAACTGTAATGGCTAATAACTATAAGGGCTATAATAGCTCAAGATAACATAATGGCCGCAACAGCTGTTACAGCTATCACGGCCATTACGCGGTTCGTGTATCTCCGGAGACGATCAGTGCAGGATGCCGGAGGCGGATTTTGCGGCGTCGGGGTTGAGGTCGGCCTCGGAATCGCTCTTGCTCTTTTTACCGAAGCCGAAGGTGTATGTCACCTTGGCTTGTATCAACGCGTGATTGTCGACGCCGTAGTTCTGACGTGTGACATCGTAGTACGCCGAGGCCATCTCGGTGGTTGAGGTGCGCCAGTGCCAGCGGAACATATTCTGTAGTTGCAGGTTGACGTTCCACGAGCCGTTGCCCCATCCGGCGGCCACGGCAAAGGCGTCCCGTGAGCGTGTGTAAAAGCCGGACATACTGTCGTCACAGTAGTACGAACGGCTGACGTATGCGGCTACGATGTTGAAATTGCCTATATAGTACATTGCCTGAATATATCCCGAAAGGCAGGATTTGTCAAGGTTGTATGGTCGCCCGTTGTGTGTAAAGGTCTCGGTAAGGCTGCCGGTGATATTGAACTTGCCGCCGAGGGGTCGCCAATTGACATTGAAGCCGACATTGTAACGTCCGAAGCCGCCGGCCGGTTGGATGATATTGCGCACAAGACCCTGTGTTCCGGGCTGATACTCGAAGGGCTGATAGTCAAAGGCGGCACGATTGCCCACAATCCAGCTATAGGCATATCCACTGATGCGCCACGTATTGGAGGGCATATACACGTACTGGATGCCGAAGTCCCAGCTACGATAGGCCGTCAGCGACGGATTGCCGGTGCGCCACAACAGCGGCGACGATTGTATTAACCTATCGCTCTTGTAGTTGGAGGATATAGGCCATCCGGCGGTGTGCATATACGCGCTGGCCGAGTTCTTGGAATTGGGCGAGTATTGCAGGAACAAGTCGGCAAACGGCGAGTTAAAGTCGTTAGTGACGCCGTTGTAGTCGATGTGAGACAAGCTCCAGCCGAAGCGTACTGTCGAGCTGAATCCGCCGCGCGTAAATGAATACCCGGCATCGAAGTTGCCGTCATAGGAGGACGTACGGTCCAGCGCCTCGGTGTTGCCGGTATATCGAGTGTGGTTGTGCTCGTATTTGCCATAGCCGTATATGGTCAGGGAGTGCCCGCCGCCAAAGGTGTGTCCGTATTCTATTGAGGCATTGCCCACGCTTGTATAGTCCTGTGCGCCGTTGATGATGGGTGCCAGTCCGACCTCGGTATACGCAGTGCCGTTGGTCGTGGATGTGTATGCGTAGAAAGGCTGGATAGTCAACGAGTTGCGCTCGCCCAGCCCCATGTAGAAGTATCCGCTGTAGGTGGCGTTGCGGCTGCGGCTGTCGTTGACGGTGGTGTATTCCGAGTTGTCGTATGCGCCGTCCGAATAAGTCACCGCACCGTGGCTATCGTTATGCGGAATACGAGTGTCGCGGAACACCAGGGTGTTATTGGCCGTAAATTTGTCCGAGAGGTAGCGGGCGCGGAAGCTGGCGCTATAGTCGTTGCGGCGGTATTTGGCGCCTGTCGACGTGGATTGACGCTCGATGGTATTGATGCCGCCCGTCTCGTCGGGCAGACGGAATGTCTCGGTCTGCGCCGTGCCGGTATGGTCGTTGGCACAATAATATCCGTAGCCCATGACGTCGAAGGTCATACGGCGGTAATTGAATCGTCCGTTGACTTGCGCCTGGCCGGAATTGGCCCAAAAGTTTTCGTACAGACGTGTGCGGACATATCCGCCGTAATCATACTTGCGCATTATGAAATTGATGACGTTGGTCTTGCCGCCGAAGCGCGTGTCCGTAGGCGACTGCAAGTACTCGACGCGCAGCACGTCCGAGGTGCGCATCATCTCGAGTTCGTCCTGAGTCGCCGGTACATAATCGATAAATACGGCGACAGCCTGCCCGCTGACGGTCTTGACGGCCGTCGACCCGAAAGGCACGCTTATCTGCGGAATGTCCATACGCGAGAGCAGGTCGGTGGCGCTCTGCGAGGCGTTGCGCTGACGCTTGGTGGGTATGTACACGGATTTTTCGGCGCCGGTGTGCTGCATGGACGCCTCGACGGTGACGGCATTAAGTGTTTCGTAATCTGTCGTGTCTGCCTCGATGCTGTCAGCCATGACTCCGGCGCTGTCAGCATTCTCTACACTGTCGCCATACATGGCAGTCTTAGGTATTATCGTGCCCGCCGATGCCGTCACAGTCACCGTCACAGCCGCTATTACCATAACTTTAAATCTCTTCATTTTTCAAACGGTATTTAAATTGTTTTTGTTTACGAAGATACTATCCAAACTCTTTTCAAAGGCCACACCGTGCGGCACGGCCTTCTCCGAGCCTTCTTTACAAAAGACGTACCAAAGCCGCAAACGTAACAAAAAAAATATTAAAAAAAGTTAAGCATGGCCACTTTTACACGCCATGTTTTTTGCGGCGAAAAACGCGGTATACAGAGACAGGCCGGGTGTCCCGAACAATCGATGCAACACCGGATAACCGTAGTTTTCACCACAAAACCGCCTTTTGCACTCTTAACACATCTTAACCCAAAAGCACCAAATAAGACCCGATTTAACCAAGATTTGCTAAAACGACAAATATTTAATAATATTAAACATTTGAAGGGCGGTTTTTACCCGAAAATCTTTTCCTATCTGAAAAAGTATGTCTACCTTTGTCCCACTTTTTCGGAGGTCCGTCCGCGATCCCCACGGTATATTACCCCCGATTGCGTCGATGCCGAAAGAGTCTGAAAAACTACAAAAATAGAAAATACACGTAAATTATCAACTATTATGAGCAATCCTAATGTTAAGCCCGCCCAAGGCAAACTGGGCGTGATGGTAGTCGGCCTCGGCGCCGTCTCCACAACATTTATGACCGGTGTGCTGATGACCCGTAAAGGCCTGGCCAAACCCGTAGGCAGCATGACCCAATACGACAAAATCCGTGTGGGCAAAGGTGCTGACAAAAAATACCTCCACTACAAAGACATCGTGCCCATCGCCGACCTCAACGACATCGAATTCGCCGCGTGGGACGTATATCCCGCCAACGCTTACGAGTCGGCCATCAACGCCGAAGTGCTCAAAGAAAAAGACATCGAACCCGTAGCCGACGAGCTCAAAGCCATCAAGCCCATGCGCGCCGCTTTCGACCACAACTACGCAAAACGCCTCGACGGCGAAAACTACATGAAGGGCGCTACCCGCTGGGAAATGGTCGAGAACATCCGCAAAGACATCCGCGACTTCAAAGCCGCCAAGAACCTTGACCGCATAGTCGTACTGTGGGCCGCTTCCACCGAAGTTTACGTCCCCGTAGACGAAAAAGTACACTACAAACTCGCCGCCCTCGAAGCAGCCATGAAGGCTGACGACAAAGAGCACGTAGCTCCCTCCATGTGCTACGCATATGCAGCTCTCAAAGAAGGCGCACCCTTCATCATGGGCGCTCCCAACACCACCGTCGACATCCCCGCAATGTGGGAACTGGCCGAACAAACCAAGATGCCCATCGCCGGCAAAGACTTCAAGACCGGTCAAACACTCGTTAAATCCGGCTTCGCCCCCATCATCGGCACACGCTGCCTCGGTCTGAACGGATGGTTCTCTACCAATATCCTCGGCAACCGCGACGGCCTCGTACTCGACGAACCCGCCAACTTCCGCACCAAAGAGGTTTCCAAACTGTCCACCCTCGAGACCATCCTCGAAGCCGACAAGCAGCCCGACCTCTACAGCAACTACTACCACAAAGTACGTATCAACTACTACCCCCCGCGCAACGACAATAAGGAAGGCTGGGACAACATCGACATCTTCGGATGGATGGGATACCCCATGCAAATCAAGATCAACTTCCTGTGCCGCGACTCCATCCTCGCCGCTCCCCTGTGCCTCGACCTGGTACTGCTCAGCGACCTCGCCGCTCGCGCCGGCCGCTTCGGCATCCAGCGCTTCCTGAGCTTCTTCCTCAAGAGCCCTATGCACGACTACACCCAAGGCGAAGAAGCTGTCAACCACCTGTTCCAGCAGTACGTCATGCTCAAGAACGCCATCCGCGAAATGGGTGGCTACGAAGCTGACGAAGAAATCGATTAATACCGCCGCGGCTTCCGCCGCGACATTCTTCCCATAATCGGTGGGGGATTCGGCCATACGGCCAAGTCCCCCACCCTTTTTTTGTGTACCATCCCCGACTTAAGGCTCTACCCCCCTAAAAAAAGGTCCTTAAAGTCCCTAAGGCCCCTAAAGTCTTGTCGCTAAAGTCCCTAAGGTCCTTAAGGTCCTTAAGGTCCTTAAGGACCTTAAGGTCTCTAAGGTCCTTAATAGTTTTGGGGCGGACGTTTTTTTGGAGGGCTATTATAGCGCTGACGTTGAACAAAAAATTGTGCGCGACAAATTTGGTGGTTTCAAAAATAGTTGCTATCTTTGCAGCATACAAATATCGCAGCAGGAGTATAGCTGCGCGATTTATCAATTACCAATTTTATTCACTCAAACACACACAACCATGAACACAAAACAAGACATGCAAAACACACAACTC
>OJAR01000049.1_pt1 | contig 42513 bp, 36 predicted proteins | sample 1589431 | NCBI WGS metagenome assembly OJAR01 (sample SAMN03283242) | human gut metagenome | biome: human-associated habitat; material: feces | host: Homo sapiens | place: Peru | collected 2012 | reverse complement strand
CCACCGTTTTTTTTCGGCGCGTTTTTTTTGGTATTTTTGCCCGGATTCCTGCGGGATTCAGCCCCTTTTATTCGGCACGATTTTTTGTAGTTTTTGCGCCCCCCGGACAGGCCCCCAGAATGACGCGTATGAAAAAAGTCCGCCACTGGCGGACACATTCATTGCACTCTGCTTTATAAAAACCGCGCCAACCGCGCGGTTTTTCCCCATTAAAACGGAATATCGTCACCAATGTCAGCAACTGAAATTTCTTCGCGCGGGGCCGCCGCAGGCGCATCATTTGTATTTTGCGCGTCCAGACTTTTTGCACCTGACAGGATAACCATTTGGCCGGCAAATTGATTTAATACAACCTCGGTCGTGAAAACATCTGCGCCCTGTTGATTTTGCCACTTGCGCGTGCGCAAGGCCCCCTCTAAATACAATTTTGTGCCTTTTTGCAACATGCGTTCCGCAACATCAACCAAGTTAGGATTGAAAATCACAACGCGATGCCATTCTGTCTGTTCCTTTTGTTCACCGGTCGCACGGTCACGCCATCTGTCCGACGTCGCCAAAGAAAAACTGACAACTTTTTGTCCACTCTGCATTGTGCGAACCTGGGGATCTTGGCCAACATTGCCAACCAATATCACTTTATTTATACTACCTGCCATGTTTCTACTTCCTTTGTTTTATTATATGGTTAATGAAAGCAATTACACGTCTAAAAATCAAGTAAAAATAACAAATCTTGACTTTTATGCACAAAAAGCGTATAATGCAAGAACTAAGAGATAAACATAAGGGTGCAAATTCTTGCATACCCGCCCCCACAAAAGGATTTATTTATGCATGTGAACGAGCTAAAGGCGAAATCGCCCCAGCAACTGCTGAAAATGGCCGAGGATATGGGCATTGAAAACCCATCACAATTAAATGTACAACAATTGCGCTTTGCTGTGATGCGCGTGTTTGCCGCCGACAAGAAAATAACATTAATTGGTGACGGTGTTTTGGAACGTATGCAGGACGGCTTTGGTTTCTTGCGTGCACCGGAAAGCAATTACCTGGCCGGCCCAGACGATTTATACGTGTCGCCAAATCTGATTAAAAAATACGGTCTGAAAACCGGTGATTATATAGAAGGCCAAATCCAGGCCCCACAGAATGAATCAGAACGCTATTTTGCACTGGAAACAATTGAACGCGTCAACGGCGATACCCCCGACAAATTACGTCACCGCGTATCATTTGACGACATGACACCACTGTATCCAGACGAAATGCTGCGAATGGAAGTAACAGATGACAAGGACAAGGGACGCAGTTTGTCCGCACGCGTAATCGACCTGATTTCCCCAACCGGCAAGGGTCAGCGCAGTCTGATTGTCGCGCCACCGCGCACTGGTAAAACGGTTATGTTGCAGAACATCGCACATTCCATCGCAACAAATTACCCAGACGTAAAACTGATTGTATTGTTGATTGACGAACGTCCCGAAGAAGTTACTGATATGCAGCGCAGCGTCAAAGGCGAAGTGATTTCGTCCACATTTGATGAACCAGCCGCCCGCCATATCCAGGTTGCCGAAATGGTTATCGAGAAAGCCAAACGTTTGGTCGAAGCCGGCCAAGACGTTGTCATCTTGCTGGATTCCATCACACGTCTGGGACGCGCATATAACACATGTGTTCCATCTAGCGGCAAGGTTTTGACCGGTGGTGTTGACGCATACGCGTTGCAACGCCCCAAACGTTTCTTTGGTGCCGCCCGTAATATCGAAGGTGGCGGCAGCCTTACCATCATTGCGACCGCACTGGTTGACACCGGTTCAAAAATGGACGAGGTCATTTTTGAAGAGTTCAAGGGAACCGGTAACAGCGAAATCATTCTGGATCGTAAACTGTCCGACAAACGCGTATATCCGGCGATTGACATCACAAAATCCGGCACCCGCAAAGAAGACCTGTTGGTCGGCAAAGAAACATTGTCAAAAATGTACGTTCTGCGCCGTATCATCAACCCAATGGGAACGCTGGAAGCAATGGAATTCTTGCTGGACAAGTTGCGCATGACAAAAACAAACGCAGACTTTTTCGGCTCTATGAATCAATAACGAACGGGGCATTGCCCCGTTTTTGTTTGGAAATAACACAATGAAAATATATCTAATCGCGGCGATGGCCGCATTTATTTTATTTGCGTTTTGCGCTGGGACGCACATCGGCACATTGAGATGCGAACGTGACGTATCACGCATCACAACAACACAACAAAAACACAACATTCAACACCAGGTAAAAATAAATGAGAAAACTATGCACACTGGTATGCGTGATATTCGTCGCATCTTGCGCGAAAAATACACCATTGCCGAATAACATATGCACACCATGTATCCCGATATATGGACACGCAAATGATTGGGACAAAATAAGCGACGATTTGGCCCGAAATATTTACAGACACAATCTGATGTGTGACGAAATTTAGTCTGCCAGCGCAATACCAACCAATTCGCGAACGATTTCCGCACTGTGCGCATAAATATATTATTCTGGTTCACACATTCAATTTCAGCCGGCTCATATGAACGCGCCCCCAGGTAAAACATATTTTCAGGGCGCAACGCCGGTACACATGACTGTGCCAAATGTGTTTAGGGGCGTTCTGGTGCCAGATTCGCGGTCGCGCCACGACCGTATTCAATACCAAATAAAGATTTCACTTATAAGATTCCACTATACTTTGGGCAGCATTTTTTATTTTTTGCAGCGATTTTTCATACGTCGCACAATCACGCGCAATCTCTGAACGATACACATCACGCAAATTTGCTGCCATATAAAAGCACCCACGTAAATGCTGCACACAATAATCATGACCAGTGACAAACGCATTTTGACCACGCACCCTGCTCTCGGTTCCGGCCCAGTCAATATTCAACGCATTGTCTAACTTTTCCCATGAATTTTCACCCGAATATTTTCCAATCGCGTCCATCCAATACTGGCTCATTTCTGCGTCTGTCCAGTGTTTCGTGGTTCGCATAGACAATATTTGTTTTATCAGTGCGTCTATATCCGTCTGGTATTGCGAATCGATTTGCGCCAGGCGTGCACTGCAATAACAACGATTATACGCAGTATTTTCACGCAGACAATATCCGTTCATACATTCTGTATAATCAGCCAGGCATCGCACCGACGATATTGCACCGCCATCAGTCGTAACTGTATTGGCCGCATTCGTATCGGTACGGTCCACCGTTACAGTGTTACCACGCCCACTACGCGCAACAACATTACGCGCTGATACACCGCGCGATACATTTCCTGTCGCTGGCCCCGTTGCCGAATTTGTTGCACTGCGCACAGATGTCCGCCGTGCGACAACACGACGTGTATTTGCATCTCCTGCATTTGTTACCGATGTGGCCGGTTGAACGTTCCCAGATTGCGCCACTGCCGCACGCACCGCCCCAGACGTCCCCCGCGACACAACACGACGCGTCGTCGCAGTATTGCCAGGCATAGTCCGCGTTAAAACATCAATATGGTTTGTTGATTGGGACGGTGTCGTCCCTGGATTTAAATTGGTGCGCATTTTATTGTTCATATACGGGTACAGATTATTATATGTATTCGCACTGACGTAATCAGACGCAGCAGTCCCAGTTGGCACGCGCCCTGTTGCGCAAAGACCAGCCCCTGCGCCCCCTGCAAGAATAATAAACGTGGCAAAAAATCGGACCAACCTACTCATACATCTCATGATATAAATTTTTTCCCCTTACGTTCAAGCACAAAATAATATAAACATTTGCAATTCAAAAAAATACTGTTATAATCTGTGTCGTTTCGGGGCGTAGCTCAGTCTGGTAGAGTGCTTGCTTTGGGAGCAAGATGTCGAAGGTTCGAATCCTTTCGCCCCGACCAGAAGAATAATAAACGACCACTTTAGGTCGTTTTTTATTTTTTTCGTGGGACACGGATTTAAACTTGGTTCTCATCTTTCCCTCGTTGTGGCTTGGCCACAACTGCGGGGCATTCGTGACGGTTTGACCGTGCAATGCACGCCCTCGCCTACTCATTGTCGCCCCGACCAGAAGTTTAAGAAGCCGCATTTTATTGCGGCTTTTTTCGTGTGTAGCCCGCAATCTGCGGGGCTTCCCACTTGGCATTGGCTCTGGTATCCGCCCAATATCACGAACTCCACCACAAATATACCCAGTTGTATACAATGGGCATTTTCGCGGAGTCAATTTAGATCCAACTTACAAGAATTATTTTTGAAATAACGCAATAAATATGTTATAATGACCTACAGATGGGAGAGAAATATTCAAAATGGATTATTTAAATAAGGGAATCTACACATATTCTGACGTGTCTAGATTATTGGGCATGTCTCAAACTAGAATCAAGGGATTCATTAAAGGACATAAATATAAAAACAAGCCGGAGAGAAAGCCGGTCGTGCTAGATGCAAAAAATTTTATTTTCGATAACAAAGAGTATTTTACTTTTTTGGATTTAATAGAACTTAAGTTCATTCAGCATTTTTTGAATCAAGGACTTAAAAGAAACGATATAATAATGGCATATCATAAAATTAAAGAAGAATTTAAACTACAACAGCCATTTGCTACAACATGTGTTTCTGATAGTAAGACGATTTTTCTGGATAATAAGCATGTGTTATTAAACCCAAGGGATCGGCAGCTTTGGATTAGAGAATTGTCTAAGTCTTCTTTGTTAGATGGAATTGACTTTGAAAATGATTTAGCTGTAAGGTGGTATCCTAATAAAAAGTTCCCTGAAATCGTTGTAGATCCCTGCTTTAAATACGGAAAGCCCATACTAAAAAAACAAAATATAAAAACAGAGACCCTTTACAAAGCGTATTTAGCCGAAGACGAAAATGTCGCGGCGGTTTCCAGTTGGTTTGAAATTCCAGAAAATTTGATTATAAAAGCGGTTAAATTTGAGCAAGGGTTGGCTGTATAATGCTGTTTATATTTGATGAAAATCTTCCACCAAAACTTGCACATGTGATTAAAGCATTGGATGAGGAAAATGCAAAAATCCATGAGGTATATAGTGTTCAAGATCTTGATTTTAAGGGTGTAAGTGACGTAGAATTGTTTGGGAAAATAAGAGAACTATCTAATGAAAATAAATGCATATTTATATCTGGAGATGGTATGATATTGAAAAGGAAACCAGAAATAGACGAGCTAAAAAAGCAGAATTTGATTGCTTTTATTTGCCCACCATGTATAACACAGCAAAAGATGTTTCTTCGAGCGGTTTATATTGTTAATTGCTGGAAAAGTCTTGTTGCAGTTGCAGAAGGCAGTCGAGAAAAATCAGTATATAAATTACCAGCAAAGAGCTTTAATTTGACTGAAAATGAAATAAAAAGAAAACAGATTTAATCTTCAGTTTGTGATGATAGGAAGGCTCGTTCCTGTTCACCAAAATTCTCATGTTTACTTGCAATCTGGAACAAGGTCTGCAGGTTGACATGGGATGGAATTTTGCTCTCCATGATGTCGTTGATAATCCGTGGCGACAGGTATGCCAGGTTCAGGTATTTATATATTGTTCGTTGATCGCGTTGTTCGTTTTTTGCGATGGCCTTTATACCAACCCCGTTTTCATACTCCTTTTTATATTTCCACGCATAGGCCAGTGCGTTGATTAGTATTTGAGTGTTTCCGGTCATTGTCAGTAATTCAACTTCTACACCGCCATTTCGTTGGTTAATACAAGTACCAGCCGAGAAATATAGAGGGGTTTCAATTACCGCATACTGCCCATCTGATGACGTAGTAGTCCATTGGCTCGCATGTCGGATTCATATAGTCTTGCTTTTGGAAATTTTGCAAATATTCGATATTTTTGATTTTTATAAAAGTACTTATTTTATGATTGTTGTACACGATTTTTTCAATCATTGATTTCAGCAGTTCATCACTATATTTGCATTGGTTGAATGCCAAGCGTTTTTCATCTGGTAATTTGGTCATGTCAGAATTCAGGAATCGAAGGACAACCATGATAAATTTTAATAGCACATCATTTGTATCAGAGGCAGTCCAATTACTTGCTATAATCATGAAAGAGATTGTCTTATCAACAAGGTAGACAATAAAAGCACCTCAATCACGTTAGATATTGAAGAAGAAATGCTAAACTAGTAAATTCAAAGAATAATTATTGCGAACCTAGAGCATTCGTGGCAGACTTTAATAGAGAAAAGGAGGACAATCATGCCAAAAGTTAAAAAGATTTTCACAGAGTATGGCTTGGACTTTGATAACAACAAATATGGGTTTGGACGCAGTACTGAATATGAACACACAGACGGAACAGAAATGCGAACCCATGAACCAGTTAAATTCAAAAAAGTACATGCAAGATATTTCAGAATTTGGATTGGGAGGATTGTTTTTGTCATAGACTCAGACAAGCCACACGTTTCTATTCGTAAAAAGAACCGCAGGAACTTCAAATTGGTATACGGTAAAAGTGGAATAAAGTAATTACAAAGAAGACAACTGGACAAAATATATATTTTTGACAATTTTTGCTTGACAATAAGCGATGGTATGCTATTTGCTGGTAGCAAGAAACATATTAAAACTTGCAATTAAGGACCAGAAATGATCATTGATATTAAGGGTATGGATGGGGTTGGAAAATCCACCTGTGCCAGATTGCTAGCAAAATATCTTAACTGTGAATATGCCTATACGCCCATCCAGACATTCTTTAAGGGCGGTGCCAATAACCGGTTGCGGCTGGACATCTAATTCCAATCTGATATAATTATGTTATGATTGGTTGTGAATCAGATGTCTAGTCGTTAATAAGAACCTTTCATACGAAAGGATATTTCACCATAAAAAACAGGCACTTTGGTGCCTGTTTTTTTCCTCATTCTGCCCTGGGCAATGGTAAATCTGGAACGGAAAGCGTCCCCGTAACATTATATTTACCCGCCATTGATTGATTTGCCGCAGATGATGTGCTGACACGCTCTGACACCGACGAATAGACCGCCAATGCCGATGGATATTGGACATCGGTCACACTGGGTGTCAGACTGGTAACCTTGTTCATTGTATTTTCCTTGTTTGCCACAACATCCTTGACATAACTGACGCCGGCAATACCACTGGTTGCCGCATAAGTCGTGCCATTATCATCAGGATTGACATCATTTGGCAACGCCCAAGCACAAAAAAACACAAAACACAGTCGCAAAAACGCAACCGAAAAATACCGTCCGAAAAACATGACATGACAAAAACATGCGAAATTCACCCCCCGTGGCGAACTGTTTTTGCACAAATTCCTTTCGCAATAACGATACTAAAACACGCGTTTTTATCAAGAATTTTTTGTCAAATAAACATCGGGGGCAAAATACCCCCGACGTAAAATAGATGTTTAATACGGCACAAAAACTACTTCTCACTCTGCGAGCCATTGTGCAAATTCACACCACGCGCCATAAATTCGGCCGCCAAATTTACCGCCGCAATACCCTTCTTGTAACCTGCCCCATTCGCCTTGTTTGCTACGGCGTTTGACGCAATACTAAACTTATTCACATTATCAGTCATATTCAATGCCTCTTGTCAAAACATCTCTCTGACAGTGGTCAGATTATAACAACAAACCTTTTTTGTCAAGTATAATTGTCAACAATTTGTTTTATTTGTCGCAACCATACATGCCACACGGTTCATTTGCCGAATACTCTTCAACCACGATTGGCGCGGCCTTGGCCTGTTCGGTATAGTGCGTTTCCTTGACCACACGCACGCGACGATTGGCCGCATTTGCAACGCCATCAGCCGTTGGCACTGCCAAATCTTCTTCGCCGGACGATACCGCGACAATCTGGCTGGCCGGGATACCGTATTTAATCAGCATTTTTTGCACAGCCTCGGCACGACGGCCACCCAATGCATAGTTATAATCCTTGCTGCCCATTGTGTCGGTATGTCCAACCACAGACACCTTGATATTCTTGTTTTCCTGGGTCGCATTGGCCAATTTTTTAATCAAATCCTGGTATTCTGGTTTGATTGTAGCCTTGTCAAAATCAAAGCGGATTTCAAACACTTCTTCCATAACATGCTGTTTTGGTTCCAATGGAATTTGTTGCACCTTGATAATGGTTTTATCACCAGACGCCGCCTGAATCTGGTCCAAGCGTGCATTTATCGCCGCTAATTCGGAACGCATAGCCATCATCATATTGATGAATTCCTGGCGTGTGACCAATTCGTCGCCCACCATTGGGATTTCTTCGTTCTGACTTGCAACGGCACAGTCTGGCATTTCTGGGTTTGCCGCACATTCCGCCGACATAACCGCCATATTATTACTGTCCGAAATTGTCTTGTCACCACCATAGATATTCTGGTTAAAAACCAGTGGTTGAACAGGCACCGGGTTAATCAAATGTTGCGGAACATTTACATTATTGACAATAATCACGCCATCACGTGCATGCCCCGTCCCACTCATCGCCTGCATAGTGCGAGTTTCTGGATAATAATCTGTTGGGCGATTACTGGCATTTGTGACTGGACGACGCGACTGAACAGCGATTGTCTCGGTCGTTGTCGTCGTTGTTGCAGATACGCGATTGTTAGTTACAATCTTGCCCCCTTTGCAGTCGCGCAACGCGGCCATAGTTTTCAAGTATCTGTCACGACATTCACGTGCCGTGCCGTCTTGACCGCTGGCCGCTGCAGATAACCAACAGTCAAATTTTGCCTGGGCCTCGGCCGCTAATTGCGGGTTGGCTTCACTGGCATCGTTTTTCAATTGGTCCATCAAATCGTTATACGCCGTGTATAATTCAAACGAATCCTGTTCATCGTCAACAGGCCAATTTTCCAGGGATTCTGGGAACGGCACCTCGCCACTAAATGCGGCAACCGCCTTTTGTGCGAACAACTCGCCCATTTCGGAATATCCACTGGTCCGTGCGTTATAAATCGCATACGAACGGTAATTCATCGCCAACTGATTCAAAAATGAATCCTGGTGCGGCGCAGAATACACATCTAATTGTTCCACGTAATCAACCGTTGGCGTATCAATCGGTGCATATTGGGCATTATCTTTACTGCCTGCGCACGCCGTCAACGCCACAACAGACGCCATCGAGATTACGCGTGATACAATCCATGTCAACACACAAGATTTATTTTTCATCAGAAATTCCTTCTCTTATAATCCCCCGTATTATACGCTTTTTTGTCATATGAGTAAAGCAAAAAAGTGCGATATAAACCGCACTATTTATTTGTAATTTGTTGTACTATTGCCCCCAATGACCCCAGGCCACCTAGTCCACCACCACCGCTGGTCATCTGCCCCACCGAATCCATGATTGCGCCAGTATTTGTGCTCTGGCCCATATTGCTGACAGTGCTAGTCAAGAAATTACCCCACAGTGCACGTTTTTTTGCACTCAGTTTCGCATAACTGCAGTTTTCAATTTTTGATATCAGATTTGCTGCTATTGTCCGATTATCCCCGTCTGTGTAGTCTGTTTCAGAAAAATCAATCAGATTGAATATTTCATATATATTGGAAACATTTGCCGGATTTTTGCACGACAGCGAACCATCTGTGCAGTACGTAGCGGTACTGGCCATTGGGAAATTTGCCCACACCATACCATCGTTGCCGTCACCCGCAAAATAATCATAGCAGATTTCCGTCGCGTCGGTTCCCGCAGCAATGCGCACTGCTTGGGCATAACCGCCCCGTGCAATAGTACAACGACGCTGATTCAGACGGGTCTGAGCCTCGTCCGCGGTCATTTCGCCAACTTTCGCCCACTCTTTCATCATATTATTGACGAACGTAATTTCCTTGGATGACGGAACACATTCCGCGGTCAGTGCCTTTTGCTGGGCATTTAACTGCTGCACACTGTTGACCAGCCCCAATACCGTTCCAACCAAACTAGCGGTATCTGTGGATGTGGCAGACGTCTGGGGTGCAACCGGCGCAGCCTTTTTAACCGTGACCGCCGCCACAGCATCAGATGTGACTGCAAACAACGCCATACATAAAAAGGTTAGCAATTTTTTTATCATCTCTCTTGGCGAACATTATAACATAAAAAAACAATTGAATAAATATAAAAATTGCTTTTTGTCATCTGACGCGCTAAACTGAATCACGTGCAAGGCGACAAACGCAATTTTATTATATTTACTAAACACAGACGCTTAAAACGCCTGTGGCAGTTTTTCTTTACCGGCTGGGGACTGGTAATGGTGGCGGCGTTGGTCGCTGGTTCTTTGTTTACCAAACAATTACTATGGACGCCAATTACCGCGGTGAATATGACTGACATTGTCAGCAATCAATTCAAGATGTCTGGCGCATCATTTGCTGGCACCGATACAAACGGCGAGCCGTTCAAGTTACGTGCCGCGTCCGGTCGCCAGGAGTATGGCAAGCCTGACATTATATTTCTAGAATCTGTATCGGGGACGATTGTTCGTCGCACCAGCGGTGAACGTATAACCGACAATATTCGTGCAAATCGTGGTCGATATGACCGCCGTGCGCAAACTGTGACACTCAGTGGGAACGTCCGCATTGATTCCAGTAACGGCGACAAAATACTAACTGACGAATTGGTGGTAAAATTATGAAACAATCCGTATTACGCATTGAACACTTGTCAAAATCATATGGCAAACGCATGGTCATTCGCGACATTTCCATGGTCGCACGTCAGGGCGAATCGGTCGGCCTGTTGGGGCCAAACGGCGCAGGCAAGACGACGGCATTTTATTGTATCACAGGCCAATTAGCGGCCACAGGGGGTCAGATTTTCCTGAATTCCCAGGATATAACACACCTGCCATTTTACCAGCGGGCACGCCTGCATATTGGATATCTACCCCAAGAAAACAGTGTTTTCCGCGGTCTGACAGTAGAACAAAACATTATGGCAATACTAGAGGTCGTAGAACCCAGCCGCAAGAAACGCAAGATGAAACTGGACGCGTTGCTGGATGAATTTTCAATTTCATCTCTGCGGCACAGCCCTGCAACCGCCCTGTCGGGTGGCGAACGCCGTCGTGTTGAAATCGCGCGCGCATTGGCAAACGACCCAAAGTTTATATTGCTGGACGAACCGTTTGCTGGGATTGACCCAATCGCCGTGAACGAAATCCGCAGCCTGGTGTCTCAATTAAAGAATCGTGGTCTGGGCGTAATTATCACCGACCATAATGTGCGCGAAACATTAGGAATTACCGATCACAGTTACGTTCTGCATGATGGTATGATTTTAAAGCACGGCACCACCGACGAGATTATACGAGACGAAATGGTCAAGAAAGTCTATCTGGGCGAAGATTTCACAATGTAAAGCCTCGTCGCGGACTCAGTTCCCCTCTGACCAGATGGGTGGTGCGCAGCACCGGGGTGTCGTCTATTTTAGAGAGCATAGGGCGCAGCAGAGACGGATGCTCTCTAAATAAAAAAACGGGGCACACCCCGTTTTTTATTCCGTATCTTCTTCGTCCATATCGTCATCGTCATCAACACCGGCGGCGTTCAGATCAATTTCCTTGGGCACCCCTAAAATATCTTCTATTTTTTCAGACGCAGCGTCCAGGTCAATTTTATGCAAAACAGCAAATTCCTGGGCCATGCGTTCCAGCGCACGCAAATACAACTGACGCGCAGAAAACGTCATCGTGTCCGCCGCCGTCCGACGTTGCAGATCACGCACAACCTCGGCCAACTTCATAGGGTCGCCAGAATTTATATTCTCTTCATATTGGGCGGCACGACGCGCCCAAATCATACGCTTTGCCCCCGCCTTGCCCTTGGCAGACGCAATTGCCTCGTCCATTTTTTTGGCAGTGGTCAGTGGACGCAGTCCCGAGATTTCGGCACGCTCGACCGGGACGCGCAAAGTCATGTGATTGCGTTCAAAATCAATGACCAACATTTTAATTTTTTGGTCGCCGATTGTTTGTTCTTCGGTTCGGACCAGCTTTCCAACGCCCTGGGTTGGATACACAACATACTGGCCAGTTTTAAAATCTAATTTCTTGCTTGGCATAATAGCGTTACCCTTTGCGGTTGCCATTCTCTCTGACTCTCAGGCAGTATACCACAAAAAAACCAAAAAAACAAATAATTGACCATAAAAAAATACCGTCCCATTCAAGACGGCATAATATTATTTATTTATGCGACGAACCGCGCCAGTTCGACGCACCGCTGACGCACGATTGATAGACGCCCCCCCTTCGGCCTTGGCGCAAACCCATTTATGATTTTGCAATATCGCGGTCAGCCCATCGGCACAATCCGGCTTTTCTAATTGCCATGCAAAACACCCACCTTTTTGATACGATTTATACGTGCTGTCGTCACCACCACGCGTGTATGCACCATATTCTGGATTCCAGTTACCTGCTGGTTCCCCATTGCACCATTTACGCCTGCCAAAGCATTCAATGCGATTTCCAGACGCGTCAATCAGTTCCACTGGCGCGGGCGTATCAACGTATCCCGATGACGCCACACGACCATTGCCCATTACGTGACCTGTTTCCAAATCGCGGCACCACAACTTTTGACATTCAGCCGCCTTGATGCCATCAACTTTTGCGTGTTCTGCCAATATATACCCCGCCCCGCACGACGTGAACGTCGCCGCATGCACACACGTTACCATCGTGGCCAGCACAATCACAGAACAAAACAGTTTTTTCATCTGCATCTCTCTTTGGACATTATTTTACACAATTTACGGCAAAAATCCAAACGCTTTTTATTGTCCCAGTCCCGCCGGTGTGAAACGACCGATATTGTTAAACAATTCCTGGATTGCATTCAATTCAATCGCTGCCGGGATTTCTGTTTCACCATCAGCAACCCGAACTTCAGGCAAATCATCATCACGCAAAACCTGCATTCGGGTAACGCGATTGCCTTTTATCCACGCCAACAATACCGTCCGATTATCATATGTCTTTTTCAATGGGCCGCGATAATTTTCATCTGCACCATAATAAATCCAGACGTCGTCACCATGGATTGTTTTTACCTGGGGCGCACCAATCTGCTGTTCCAGTTCATCGGTCGTTTTAATTTGCGCCACGCGTGCATCCAAATCCGCTGGGAAAACATATCCTCGATGTTTGGTCTGGAACGTGCAGCCGACCAGTGCCATTAAACAAATCGCGATTATTTTTTTCATGTTATTTATCCCTCGCCATTTTCTTTGGTTTCGTTTGCTGCGTGCATCATTGCAAAATGCGCAATATATTTTTTCAATTCCACCTTGTAACGATTATTTTCCTTGGCAAATTCGACCAATCTGTCAAAGTTAGGGTTGACCGCGCGTGCAGCGCTAAAACGACTCTCGGTTTTCAAAAAGTCTTCCAATGCGGTCGTATTATCAATATTTGAATCCAGCGTCAATGGATTACGCCCTTCTATCACCATTGTCGGATCAAAACGATACAACGGCCACGCGCCAGTCTGGACAACCTGATTCTGGTGCTGAACAGCATTTTGCAACGCGAACCCGTGCGCAATACACGGCGCATACGCTAATATGATAGATGGCCCAGGGAACGCTGCCGCTTCGCGGAACGCACGAATCGCCTGGGCAGGATTTGCCCCCAACGCAATTTGCGCAACGTATGCCCCCGACATCATCGCAATCATACCTAAGTCTTTCTTGGCATGTTCTTTACCGCCGATAGCAAATTTCATACTGGCACCAAATGGCGTCGATTTTGACTGTTGACCGCCAGTATTGGAATATCCCTCGGTATCCAGAACTAAAACGTTCACATTTTCGCCACTGTGCAAGACATGATCCAAACCGCCATATCCAATATCATACGCCCAGCCGTCGCCGCCGATAATCCATACAGATTTATCAATAATCGCGTCAACTAAACTTTCCGCCAGGCGAGCACGTGGCCCATCAATTGTCGCCAATTTTTTGCGTAATGTTTCCGCACTGGCACGCTGGGCATTTATGTCGCATGTATCAAACATTGCGTCAACATTTGGAATATTTAATTCGAACAGCAAACTGCGCAATGTGTCGCGTTTCTGATTCAACGCCAACCGCATACCCAAACCGTATTCCGCGTTATCTTCAAACAACGAATTAGACCACGCTGGTCCGCGCCCAGACGCGTCGCACGTCCACGGCGTCGTAGGCAAATTTGCCCCATATATAGACGAACACCCCGTCGCATTTGCAACCACCGTGTGGTCACCAAACAAATGCGCCAACATCTTGATATATGGTGTTTCCCCGCATCCCGCACAGGCCCCCGGAAACTCAAAGTAATGTGGTAATAATTCTACATGTTTTGGTATATTCAAGTTCAGTTTTTCACGCGGAATATCAGGCAATTTTACCACTGCGTCAAATGCGCGTTGATTTTCGTCGGCAACATCGCGCACGTTTTTCATAGCCAGTGCCGCCACTGGACAATTTTTCACACACACGCCACAACCGGTGCAATCTGCTGGTGAAATAGCCAGTGTGTAATACATATCCGGCCCCAATTCTGGCGTTTTCATTGGCACAACTATTATTCCCGATGCACGTGCAGACGCCACTTGGTCAGCGGTCAATGCACGGATACGAATTGCCGCGTGCGGACACAGCATAGAACATTTACCGCACTGAATACATTTTTCCAAATCGCACGTTGCAACACGCTGAGAAATCGAACGCTTTTCATACTTTGATGTGCCGACCGGATACTGGCCTGCGCCAAACGCACCATCAGTACGGAAACGCGACACCGGAATTGCGTCACCACGCTGTGCCGCCATTTCACCCAATGTCCCCGCAATCTCGGCCGGGGCATCCGCAGTCATCGCCGGGATAAAGTCTGGCGCAAAATTTGACACCGACGACGGCAACGTATATTGATGTAGATAGCCCGCTGCTCGATCAACCGCTGCCCAGTTTGCTTGAACAACATCCATACCCTTTTTCTTGTATGTTTTTTCAATTGCCGCCTTGGCCGATTTGGCAGCAACCGCTGGGTCAATAACCTGGGTCAGATTAAAGAAATTCAGCATAATAAACGTGTTTATACGATTGCCTAACCCCAGTTCATTTGCCGCACCATTTGCGTCCAAGAAATACACATTTGCACGCAGTCTGATTAAATGTTCCTGGGTTTCTCGTGGCAGATTTGCAAACGCCACATCAGGTGCCATTGACGTATTTATCATAATCGTCCCACCTGCACGCAGGCCGCGAAACACATCAAAACGCTGTGCAATCATAAAGTTTGATACGCTGATAAAATCTGCCACTTCTATCAAATACTGGCTTTTAATCGGTGCATCAGAAAAACGAATATGCGATGCGGTAAGTCCCCCTGATTTTTTGGAATCATATACTGCGTATGATTGCGGATATAAATCAGAATTTTCCCCAACGATTTTAACGATATTTTTAACCGCGCCAACTGTGCCGTCCGAACCAATACCATACAAAATTGCGGTCTTGAAATTTTCTGCCTGGACAGCAAACGCCGGATCCGTTTTCAGCGACAGTCCCGACAAATCGTCATCAATCCCCACGGTAAAGTTATGATGCAATGTATCGCGCATCAGGTTTTCATAGACTGCCTTGACATCGCGCGGTTTGAATTCTTTGGACCCCAGTCCATAACGTCCACCATATACCGCCGCCGCATCGCCCACGACCGTTTTAACATCTTGATATAACGGCTCACCGATTGCGCCTGGTTCCTTGGTTCGATCCAGAACCGCAATACGTTTCACTGTTTTCGGCAACGCAACGCGCAACGCGTCAACCGGGAACGGTCGATACAAATGCACCTTGACCAGTCCCAGTCCACGTGGCAGGAACGGCAGTGTTTCTTCAATTGTTTCACACGCACTGCCCATGGCAACGATAACGTTTTCGGCATTTGGGTCACCAACATAATCAACCAAATTATACTTGCGCCCCGTCAGTGCCGCAAATTCGTCCATACATTTTTGAACAATATCAGGCGTCGCAGCATACAGTGGGTTTGCCGCCTCGCGTCCTTGGAAATACACGTCTGGATTTTGGGCAGTTCCGCGAATTGTCGGGTGTTCTGGCGACATACCACGTGCACGGTTTTCACGCACCAGATTATCTGGAATCATTTTACGTAACACATCATCTTCGATTCGAATCAAACGCGATTCTTCATGGCTGGTGCGGAATCCGTCAAAAAAGTGCAAAAATGGCACACGTGCCCGTAACGTCGCAGCATGCGCAATCGCCGCCATATCAGACGCCTGTTGCACATTATGACTGGACAACAGCGCAAAACCAGTGCTGCGCACTGCCATAACATCACTGTGGTCGCCAAATATGGACAGCGCATGTGTCGCCAATGCGCGCGCCGCCACATGCATGACAAACGGCGTCTGTTCGCCAGCAATTTTATACATATTCGGAATCATCAGCAACAACCCCTGTGATGCCGTAAATGTTGTCGCCAGCGCCCCCATCTGTAACGCACCGTGCATTGCGCCGGCTGCGCCACCTTCGGATTGCATTTCAATAATCTGTGGAATTGCGCCCCAAATATTTTTCTTGTGCTGAAAGGACCACTCGTCCGCCAGTTCACCCATCGTACTACTGGGGGTGATTGGATAAATCGCCGCAAAATCAACGCATCTGTATGCGACATCAGCCGCCGCCCAGTTACCATCAACAATCAAATTTACCATTTTGCCTTTTCCTTTTACAATTTTTCATTGATGCCAGAATCATACCGCGATTTTTATTACAAGGCAAGACGATACTTGCAAAACGACTTGACAAAACACGGCATTTGTATTATACCAAAACGAAGAATAAATTCAGTAACGGGAAATCATATGTCTGACATACAACCTGGCGAATACGAAACAATCAACACAACCGTCGAAAACACCGAAGACGATACCGTCGGATATATTAGTGCCGAACTGAGTGCATGCCTATTCGGACAAATCAGCCCCCAGTCGGAAACATTACGACATATTGCAGCGCATATACAAAATATGCCCCATATGCAAACAATTTATACACCAACAAAACTAACATCGCCATACGATATCACAGATCGTCAGGCTTTTGATTTATACATCAACGGATACGGTCGTGATTTAACAGCATTCTCATCGTTTGCCGCATTGTTGGCACTGATGCGGGCGCGTGGTGCAATTATCCGCACAAATATTATTGGCACTGCACGTGATGCAGCGGGGCTATTAGCAATATTAGGGACACCGGGATTTCGTATTATGTATGAATCAGCAACCCTGGTTCCATATACCAGTGCCTGTCAGCGCAATTTGGGATTTGTTGGTCCATCATCAATACGCCCAACAAACAGCGAAATAGAATACATTCGTTCAATATACAAAAAGAATACAAAATTGAGCAACGATGAAATCACAGACATGATGCAAAACAGCCAACCAATAACGGCAACCCAGTGTTTGAAGCATGGCCTGTGCGACTGGATTCTGCAAAACAATGGCAAAATGCGCGGTCGCCACCGATAAAAAACGCCCCAATGGACGTTTTTTTATTTTTTATCTGTGGTTACCGTGGCCTCATCATCAATGTCGCTATCCGCCACCACCGTATCACAAACCGGTGCACGTAGTTTTAATTTAGACATTGCCCGCACCATATCCATCGCACGTTGCAATTGATAATCCAGCGCATCTTTTTCTTCGTCAGTCAATTCAGTATCTGCGTCATCATCATCAGATTTCTTGTCGGCCTTTTTCTTGGCATTTTCGTTTTTCAAGGCATTTTTAAACGATGCCTCGGAATACAAACTTTCCTTGCGTTCAATTGTTTCAATCTTGCTCTGTAATACCTCTACGTCTGGGGTAATCCCCTCGTTCTGGATTGAACGTCCGCTGGGTGTGTAATAACGCGCAATAGTAATATGTATCGCCGTGCCATCGCCCAGAGGCTTTTGCTGTTGCACACTACCTTTGCCGAAACTCTGGGAGCCCATTACCAACGCGCGACCATTATCCTGTAATGCCCCCGCGACAATTTCAGATGCCGAGGCCGAACCATGATTTATCAACACGACCACCGGCTTACCATTTGTCATATCGCCCGGCCGCGCAAAACTGCGTTCAATATCAGTCTTGGCCTTGCCACGCGTTGATACAATTTCGCCCCCGTCCAAGAACGCGTCCGATACATCAATCGCCGCCGTCAGATATCCACCCGGATTATTACGTACGTCCAGGACATAACCAATTACGTTTTTCTTTTCCAGTTTTTCAATTGCGTTTTTCAGATCCTTGGACGTGGTGGCACCAAAATCAGAAATACGAATATATCCGATTTTTTCATCAGAATTTTCGTCTGCATCAGCAATTGATTTCTCTTCGAACTTTACCGATTTCACTTTGATGATTGCGCGTTTCAGCGTGATATTGCGCGGTTCTTTACCATCAGACACAACGGTCAATTTAACCTTGGTCCCTGGCCGACCTTTCATCTTTTTCACCGCCTGATTTAATGTTAGATCAAAAACCTGTTCGCCATCAATATGCGTGATATAGTCGCCTGCCTTTATTCCTGCTTTGGCAGCCGGTGTATCGTCAATTGGCGAAATGACGCGCACCGCACCACGGTCACTGGTAATCTGAATCCCCAATCCACCAAATTCGCCATATGATTTGTCATTAAATTCTTTGAAATCATCTGCCGACAGATACGATGAATGCGGATCCAACGCCGCTAACATGCCGTTCATCGCAGATTCCAGCATTTTTTTCTCGTCCGCTTCTTCGACAAAACTGTCACGTGCAGTCTCAAATACCAGGGCCAGTTTTTTCAACTGCTCGTAAATCTGTTCATCCGTCAAGTGGACAACCGGTTCTTCCTTTTTAGCCTTGGACGCACCCGCTGCCAATGACGTAATTGGCACTAATAAAACAATAAAAATCAGCAACTTTTTCAGCATTATGTTCCCTTTCCATAAACCACTATTCTCTGACATAGCCCAGCATAAAACAAATTCCGCACGCCCGCAACACGATTTTTTCTTACCCCGCCATTTTTTACGCGCCAGAAACGACGCCCACTTGACAAATTGCTTTTTTGGGCTATATTTATATTGATGCATGGGGGATAAAATAATGAAAACAAACAAGATAAAATTACAAATCGAAGAAAATCGTGAAACAATTTCTAAATTGTTATCTGGTCGTGATACAGTAAAACGCTTGAACAATTTGAATTGGATTACACACGAATTAACGGTCGAAACCCAGATTTTATTTCAATGCCCCGATGGCATGCCCAAAGCCGAGCGTGACGCATGCTTGGATTATACATCAATGAGCAACCTGGCCAAAACATGGGAGTATATTTTAAAGCATCAAAGTCCCAAACACGTAATTGACAACATGGCAATTCGCAAGATTCACTCGCTGTTGGCGCACGGCACTGATATCCAAGGGGGACAATATCGCATGGTTGATGTATATGTTTTACGCACATCTGCCCCTGGCTTTAACGACATGCTATACAAGATGGACGACATTCAATACAACCTGGGCGATAAAAACATACCAGTATTGACACGCGCATTTAATGCCCACTATGACATTATCGCGGCCCAGCCATTTAATGACTTTAACAAACGCACATCACGCATGGTGATGAACTGGTTTCTGGTCCAGAACGGATATCGCCCGATATTATTTAACCACCCAGCGGACAAACACGAATACATGGATGCCCTGCGTGCACGCGCAAACGACGATTGCAAAACATATTCACACTATATGTATTCATGTATGTTGCGCACCCAGCGCGAGATAATCAGGCTGTTAAACAAATCACGGACTTTATAATGAGTAACACCCCAAAAATAAAAACCTTGATTCATGGTCGTGAAACATACACCGTATATTACGGTAATGAATTCGTCCTGAAACGTCCATTGCCGACGTTTGGTGACGATGCAAAAAACGCGTGGCTGGACAAACAACACAAGACCAAAAATGTCATTGATTGCATTCGTGCCATTGGTAACCCACTGTATAACGTGCCAGCGATGCGTTTCATCAACGATGAAGAATACCAAATTTTGGAAGAACGCGCCACCGGCGTGCCACTAACAGTGGACATATATCGCACCTTGTCACGTCGTCAACGCTATGAAATCATCAACAGTCTGGCCAGTTTTCTGGTTGATATGAACGAATCGCAACCGATTGGTCCGGCTCAGACACATAAAATTGTATCTGAATTGAAATTTTCACGTCTGGACACATTTATCAGCACCAAGATGTCATATTGGTTTAATAAAAACGAGATTCGCCAAATGTCACGTATCCGTGACGAAATCGCTTCGTTTCAATACATGACACGCCTGGCGTGGTCGCACTGTGATTTAAATCCAGGCAATGTGTTATACGACGCCAATACCAGCAAACTATCCTTCATTGATTTCGCCGAAGCCGGATATCGTTTCATCTATCGTGATATATTTGCGTCGCTGCAAATTGAATTAGGAATCTGGAAACAAGTCTATGACGCATACCTGAAAATGCACGACAAAACATTGTGGCAAATGCCCAGTGCAAAAAACGAAAATCTGAGAAACATTATGAAATACCGTTTGATGACTGTTGTTCTAAAACGCTTTATCAAGGCGTCTGACGACCTGCGTCTGAATCCGCAAAACGAAAAGGGTCGTCGCAACAACATCGAAAAAGTCGCATTTATGCGTGAATGGATGCAATACTTGCAAAGCCTGGAACGCACATTGCAGAAATAATACAAATCAATCCTCGCGGAACAAACGCGCTGGATCAACCGCGACGTTGCCGCGTCTGACCTCCAGATACATTTCAGGTTTGTCCGGGTTCATACGTCCCACCGGCTCCCCTGCCAGAACGTCTTGTTCTACCATCACATCAATATCACCTAAATTTGTCATTACCGTGTTGTATCCATTTTTGTGCGATATAATCAGCACACGACCAAACCCACGAAAACTGTCTGCAAATTTTACTGTGCCGTCTGCCGGTGCCATCACTAACGCCGCACCACGCGTGCGAATGCGCCAACCATCTGACTTTAACCCCAACGCTGTTTTTTCGCCGAAATGCACCACAACACGACCGCGCACAGGCTGGTTTAATTTACGAAATGAGAAACGGGAATCACCCGACATTTGCGAACTGCCCACACCGGCAGACAATTCTGAAATACTTTTTGCGCGTGCCGACAATTCGCGCAATTTTTTTTGCAACGCCGCTTGTTCGGTCTTTAACTTTTGATTTTGCGCTGCGCGACGTTGTAACAATTTATCCAGTTCATTTTTTTCAGCCACATATTTTTTCGCCGTGCGATCCAGTTTTTCTTTCTCTACCGCGCGCGCATCACGGATTTTTTCTAATTCGCGAATTTTGACCGTGGCATCGCGGATTTCATCATCAAAACGCGCCGACGCCCCCGATAACACCGCCGACGTCAGAACGTATTCGCGCATATTATCTGTGTCAAAACTGGGGTGCGACGCAACGAATAAAATGCTGGCCGCGGCATCAGAAATACGCGCCCGATTTTCGTCCAATGACCGTGTCAATCGGTCACGCTGGGCGTCCAGATCAGCAATTTTGCGAATGACAACGCCACGCTGTTCTTCCAGATTACTGACCTGTTTACCAGCTGCAACCAGTTTCTTTTTGGTCTTTTCAACCTCGGCCTGAGACGTGCGAACACGCTGGCTCAGTTTTTTATTTTCTTGTTCTGTTTTGGCAATCTGGGCGTTGATACGTGACAACTCGCTGGCGCACAAAACAGGTTCGGTCGCCAAAATCAACCCCAATAAACCAACCAACAGTTTTTTCATTATTTTTTTACGACACGTAAAAATGTTTTTTTGCCTTTCTGCACAATGATTTCGTCAACCGGCACAACCGTGTATTTCGGGTCAGTAACTTTTTTACCATCCAATTGGATTCCGCCCTGTTCCACGTTACGACGCGCCTCGGACTTGGACGTAAATAATCCCGATACGCACAAGAAATCCAAGATACCCATTGCCGCAGCAAAATCAATCTGGGTCGTCGGCATATTTTCAGATTTTGCCCCGCCCCCAAACAGTGCGTCGGCCGCATCTTGGGCCGCCACCGCCGCGTCGTGACCGTGCGCAATTTCGGTCGCAGTAAATGCCAGCACGCGTTTAACTGCGTTTAATTCTGCGCCACGCGCCGCCGCCAGACGTGCAATTTCGTCCAGTGGAATTTCTGTGAATATCTTTAAAAACGTTTCTACCAGGTCGTCGGGCGTGTTGCGGAAATACTGGTAATATTCGTATGGCGACGTTTTGTCTTCGTTCACCCAGACCGCATTTCCCGCCGATTTGCCAATCTTTTCGCCGTTTGCGTCGGTAATCAATGGGGTAGACAAAACAAAAACTTCCTTGCCCAGTTTTTTACGCACCAGTTCAACGCCCATAATGCTGTTGCCCCATTGGTCGGCACCACACAATTGCACCGTGCAATTATACTTCTTATATAATGTCAAGAAATCAACCGCCTGGAATGTCATATAATTAAATTCCAGAAACGTCATACCATTTTCCAAACGACGACGAACACTTTCCATCCCCAGCATACGTGGCACAGTGAAATCGGTGCCAAATTCACGCAAGAAATCCATATGGCTGTATCCACTCATCCAATCGTTATTGTCAACCATAACCGCGCCATCGGCACCATCATCAAAGTGAATAAATTTTGAAATCGAGTGACGCAATCCCGCACAGTTATGTTCGATTTGTGCATCAGTCAACATTGGGCGTCCCTTGTCCCGACCCGATGGGTCACCAATACGGCCCGTCGCACCACCAACCAACGTGATTGGACGATGACCATATTTCTGGAACCAACGCATCAACATTAATGACGCCAAATGCCCTACATGCAGCGAATCCCCGGTTGGGTCAGTGCCCCAATATACTGTCAATTTGCCCGCATTCAATGCATCGTTTAACGCGTCCATATTAGATGCTTGGTTGATAAAACCACGTGCGTCCAATTCCTGTAACAATTCATTTCTCATCTGATTATTTCCTTATGCCCACAATGCTAGCAGAGTTTCGTCCCCCGCGCAAATATTTATTATTTGAACTTTGAACTCTGAACTTTGTACTTTGAAAAAAAATACCGCCGGGTGGCGGTATTTTTTTATATCGGCAATGTAAATTATGCCAACATCTTTGCAACCTCGTCCGCCAGGTTGTCTTCGCGCTTCTGGATACCTTCGCCCAGAACATAATACGCAAATCCAGCCAGTTTGCCACCGTGTTCGGCAACAACGTCTTTGACGGTCTTGGATGGGTCCATAACGAACGGCTGTTCTTCCAGAACAGTTTCAGCATAGTATTTGTGAATACGCCCTTGAACCATTTTTTCAACCACGGCCTCTGGTTTACCTGCTGTTGCACCAGACTCAATGAACACCTTCTTTTCGTGTTCAACCGCAACAGGGTCAACATCGGCAATCGTCATAAATTCGGGTTTATTTGCCGCGATGTGCATTGCAATCTTGTTACCAATTTCATCGATTTTGTCGGAATCGCCATCAATTGCAACAGCAACACCAATTTGACCCATACCTGGAACCAATGCATTGTGGACGTATGTGTAAATATGCTGGCCAGAAACTTTGGCAATACGACGCAACGTCATATTTTCACCAATTGTAGAAATAGTTGCTGCAATGTCATCTTTGATTGCCGCCATTGTTGCATCAAAATCCCCCCCCAGTTCCAATGCCTTGGCCGCAACATCAGCAACCAATTTCTGGAACTTGTCGTTTTTCGCAACAAAGTCTGTTTCAGCATTCAATTCAACAACGCAACCCATATTGTCACATTTTACAACGGTTACCAAACCAGACGCAGCAACGCGACCAGCCTTGGAAGCCGCCTTGACAATACCCTTTTGGCGCAACCAGTCGGCCGCCGCTTCGATATCGCCATTTGATTCAACCAATGCTTTTTTGCAGTCCATCATACCTGCGGATGTTTTTTCACGCAGTTCTTGAATCATTTTTGCGGTTATTTCTGCCATTGTTTTTCTCCCATATTATTTAAGATTTAATTATTTATCCGCCTTGTCTGCTAATTTGCCACGACGTTCTGCGCGTGCTTCGGATGTTTTTGATTTCTGACGCGCTTCTTTGTCTTTGACACCTGCTTCGAAATCATCAGCCACAGACATGTCTGCTTCGACCTTTTTACCAGCCGCGCCGCCCAAACGTTTTTCAATACCAGACAAGATTGCATCAACGAACAAATCACAATACAACTGGGTTGCACGTGCGGCGTCGTCGTTGCCCGGAACTGGGTAATCAACCAATTCTGGATTCGCGTTTGTATCACAGATGGCGATTGTTGGGATATCCAGATTGCGCGCTTCGCGAACCGCATTGATTTCACGTGGAACGTCAATGACAATCATCGCCTGGGGCGTGCCGTGCATATCCAAAATACCACCAAAGATTTCACGCAGTTTTTCAACTTCTTTGGTCATGACACCGACTTCTTTCTTAGTCAGACCCAATTTGTCGGCGTTTGCAATGTCCGCTTCCATCTTTTTCAGACGGCGAATAGACTGTGAAACTGTTGTCCAGTTTGTCAGCATACCACCCAACCAACGGTTGTTAACATAGTATTGACCGCAACGTTCGGCGGCGTCTTTAACAATGTCTTTAGCCTGGTGCTTGGTTGCAACAAACAGAACCTTGCCGCCGGCGGCCGCGATTGCTTCCAATGCAACCAGGGAACGATACAGCAACGGTGCAGTTTTGTTCAAATTAATGATGTGAATCTTATCCTTGACCCCATAAACATATGGTGTCATCAACGGATTCCAGCGACGTGTGTGGTGACCAAAATGGACACCCGCTTCCATCAACTGCTTCATAGTAAATGTTGGCAATGCCATGATTTTATCCTTTTTTCTGTTATTATCCTCGCCGTGAACCCCAGACCAGATTTTTCAAATCTGGACAGAAATTTTGTCCAACGGTTGTGTCATTCACGCACCAGCGTGTAGCCCGATGATAGAACAATTGCTCAATAAAATCAAGCAGAAATTAAATTTTTGCCTATATTTATATTCATAGAAATTATATTGACAAAATATTTTTATGTGCTAATCTTTTGATATGAAATCATTGCCAGGAATCATTACCGCAATCGTATTTACATCCACTGTGTGCACGGATTCACTGGCGGCCAATAATTGCACAAATCCAACATATCGCAAAAATAACCCTGACGAATGTAACATGTTTTTCGGCGGCGCAACAACACTAATTGGCGGCACAACCATTGCAGCCAGTGCGTTGGCCCTGATGGGATTGGCATCCAGTGGTGGTGGCAGTGGCAGCAGCAGTGCAACAATCCCCACGTTGACCACCAATATATTTTATGTCGGCAACGACGTAGATTCTGCACATCTGGCTGGGATAATGGGCACAGACGCGTTTTCACGCAATTTTGACCAATATACCAGCATCCGCCTGGCCTGGTCATTGGGACGCGGATGGCGCGGGGCCGGCACAAATATTGCCGTGCTGGATGCAGGTTTGGACACATGGCACGGTCGCACGGTTGCATCATTTGCATCGGGCGCGGTTGCCCCAGACGCTAACGTCACAGAATACAAAATTACCAACGAATATATGGACTTTCTGTCATACGCAGAAATCGCAAACGTTATCGCCAGCGCACACGACGCGCACGTATATAACGCCAGTTGGTCCGTCGGTATGCGTGCAACAGAATTAAAATCACGCGCACAACTGGAACGATTGACCAACACTAGGTTTGTCGCCGAAATTTCTGATGCAGCAAACGTACGTGACGCAATTTTCGTCTGGGCTGCCGGAAACGATGGGGCGAACCAATCCAGCATGCTGTCCGCAATGCCGAATGTTGTTCCGGAATTACGCGGTCATTTCATAAATGTCGTTGCATTTGATAATGCCACAGGGCAACTGGCCGATTACAGCAACGCGTGTGGCATCACACGCGACTGGTGCATAACCGCCCCAGGCAGTCTGATTACAGATGACGGCATGCACGCCGATGGCACCAGTTTTGCCGCCCCAATCGTATCGGCAGCAATCGCCACCGTGCGCCAAGCCTTTCCATATATGACCGCCGCCCAGGTAACGGCTTTGTTATTCGAAACTGCACGCGACTTGGGCGCACCTGGCATTGACGCAGTATATGGTCACGGGATGCTGGATTTGGAACGCGCAACGCGTCCCGTCGGCACCGCGTTAATTCCAATGGGAAACGACGTAATGCAACCATTGCGCACTGCACGCGTATCAGGTCAGATTGCCCACAGTATAAAATCCACAAAACCTAAATTTGCCTTTTTTGATAAATACGGCCGCGCATTTGCAGGAAATTTGGACGACAATATCTCTATTCAAAACTCATCAATGGGGTGGCGACACTTGCGCGACGGACGTGGGGCCACGACCATTACTGCCGGCAACATCCAAATAGGAATGCGCAGTGCAGATTTCTTGCCAGCCAGCGAATTTTTGAATACAGACCACCAAAATTTCATCAGCTTTATTGGGACAACCAACACGTGGGAATTTATGGACACCGAAATATCACAAAACGCAACAATTGGATTTGCACGACCGCACACAACAACCAATTCATTTGTTACTGGATTTTCGGACATAACGACCGCATCATTTTCCATCGCCACTCGCGTTCACGATTGGACATTTAGTATTGCCATTCCAGACACCGTGATTTCAGGCAATATGACAATGCACCTGCCCACGGGACGCGCACCAGATGGCACGATAATATACGACGATTATATCGCCGATTTGGTTACGCGCCCATCGATTGATATTTCAGCAAAATATAAATTCATAACCGTCGGATTTGTTGACAATCCATACGGCACCGATGAATTATACATGTTGGGAACATGGCGTTTGCAGTTCTAAATCTCTTGATGGCTCAGCGGTTGCAATACCATGCTCGCTGATGAATTTGTTCAGCGTATCCCTGTGAACATGCAAATTCCGCGCGATTTCATATCGATAACGACCATCATTTAATTTCTGGTGAATATATCGTTCACGTCCCGCCAATTTAGACGCATTACGACTGCCCGATGGGCGACCAATATGGCCCCCCTGGGCTTTGACACGGGCCAGTGCCTCTTTAGTGCGCTGGGATATCAAATTGCGTTCAATTTCCGCCGACAAGCCAAATGCAAATGCCAGCACCTTGCTGGTAATATCAGACCCCAAACGATAATTATCCTTTATCGTCCATATTTTTGCCCCAACGTCCATACAGTGATGCAAAATACTCATAACCTGTAACAAATTACGCCCCAAACGTGACAATTCTGACGCAATCAATAAATCATCTTTCTGTAATCGTTTTATCAATCGCCCCAATTTGCGTTTTGACAAATCCTTGGTTGACGAAATTGTTTCTTCTATCCAACAATCAATAGATATATTTTGGTTTTCGCAAAAGCGTTGTATTTCAAACCGTTGGTTTTCTGTTGTTTGGTGGTCTGTCGACACACGTATATATCCGTATATCAATTTGCACTCCTGTGGTGGTTACATTATTATTGCCTCCTTTCTTAATCTATCCCCCAGTGATAAAAAATACCAAAATTTAGGATTTTTATAACACAAAAAAACATATTTAGACTTGTCTTTTTATGTTTCACCTTTTAGAATAAACACGTATTCTCGGGACAAGGGGTCTGAAACATCATGAAAAAGAATCAACGCATACGCAAACCGAATAACAACATCCGCTTACACAAATGGCATCGTATTGTTATTGCTGCAATGGTTGCCATTGTCGCGACAATTGGCGGGATTATGTTTTGGCGCGTTATCGCACACGGGTCTGAAAATATAACCGTTATGCGTGTTTCTGTTTCTGATGTGACGGCGGCAACATTCACTGATGACAACACGGTTTTGTTCGGCGCAAATAATGTTCCAACCGTCAACAATAATCGTGCAGTGTCTAGCATTGTGCCACTGATCATTTCTTATAATTGGTATTCTGGCCCATATCAACAGGTATTAAAACCCACCCTGACCCAGTCTGATATTACGAATGGCATAAAAATCACGCCAACTGTGCGCGGCGCATTTCGCACCCAGGGGGGCGGTGATGAAATCGTATTCACCCCAGCGATTGATTGGCCCGCCGACACTGATTTTACGTTTCGCATTGATAAACGTTTATTTAATGACGATGTGTCTGTGGATAAAAACACGATATCATTTACAACACCAAAGATTACCGCAACAGTATCCAGTTTCAATCTGTATCCGGCACCCAACGCCGATAAATCCGTGATAGGTGTTGCGGTTGTATCGTTTAACTATCCAATTGACACAAAAAACTTTGCTGACAAGGTTTTGGTTAAACTAGATGACAAGAAATTGGATTTTGACATAAAACTGGACAAATTCCACCGCACAGCCGTCATAACAACCGCACCAGTAAGAATCACAAATGCAGCACAAACAATGCGCCTGAAATTAAATCGTGTATCGCCAGCATCGGGTAATGGTGCGACCAAGAAACTGACTGCACACACAACCATTGAATCTGCGGATAATATATTCAAAGTTGCGTCTATCACAACAACGGCAGCAGATGACACTAACGGGAACGCACGTCAACTGGTTTTGATTGACATGACCGCCACGGCACAAAACAAAACAGACTGGGCAAAATACGTTGAAATATATCTGTTACCAGAATTCAAGGATAATGATGAAAAATCAGACAATCGCACACACCACTGGGCAGCTGACGAAATCACTGACGACGTATTACATAGGGCCGAAAAACTGGTCACTACGCACACAGATTTCGTTACACCCGCAGGCGTTTATCAGTATGCGTTTCCATATTCAGTATCAGACACACGTGACCGTTTCATATACGTCCGCGTTTTAGCGGGCTTGACGTCAGAATCTGGGTTTACGGTCAAAAACGTGGCGTCACGTGTTATGACGGTGCCATATCCACCACGCACGGTCCAAATCGCCGGCAGCGGTGCATTACTGTCCCTGGGTGGTGATAAAAAACTGGCCATCATGGCACGTGGCGGCGTTACGGCGGCTTACATAAACTTATATAAAATAAAATCATCTGAAATCAATCACTTGATTTCCCAGACGTATAATATATTTTCTGAAAACATAGAATTCAAATCGTGGGCGTTTGGCACCGATGATATGTCAATTGTATTTAACAAAAAAATCCCATTTGCAGACGCATCAATGACACGCACAAATTACGCGTCGGTAAACCTGGGCGACTATCTGAACCGGACCCAAGATAAAACAGGTATCTTTGTCATTCAAACCGGTGCCGATGAAAACGCTGCCGACATCAGTGACCGTCGTCTGATTTTGCTGACTGACCTGGGCATTATACGCAAGTCATCAACCACAGATGCATCAACATTGTTTGTCGTGCAATTGTCTGATGGCACGCCTGCCGCCGATACAGAAATATCAATTCTGGGACGCAATGGCAATGCCGTATGGGCTGGGCGTACCGATGAAAACGGACGCGCAGATTTGCCAGCACTGTCGTGGAATGAATATCGCGGCGCACGCGAGCCAGTCGCAATCGTTGCACGCCGCGGAACTGACATATCGTTTATCCCATATAACGCAAGCGCACCAATGGTTGACTATTCTAAATTTGATGTTGACGGTGTGTATTCATACGGCAACACGCCACTGAACGCATTTATATTCACCGATCGCGGAATTTATCGCACTGGCGAAAATATGATTATTGGCGGCATTGTCAAAAACAAATCGTTTAAATCATTGGCAGGAATGCCGGTGCGGTTGGAAATTCGCGACCCGCGTGGCCGCGACGCATATATCAAAACATTTTCTGCGACGAACGACGGTATGTTCGACGTAAAATATGATATTCCGGCAACGGCATCAACTGGCGAATACCAGGTTCATCTATATTCTTTGGACGCACGCAATAACATTGACAGCACGCTGGGGGGAACAACATTTCGCGTTGCCGATTTTGTCCCAGACAATCTGAAAATAACGGCAACAATTGTTGATGCATCAGATAATGGCTGGATTTCACCAGACAACATGCGCGCAAACGTTTCATTACGCAATCTGTTTGGAACGGCTGCAACAGATAAACGCATATCTGTTCAAGCATCTTTGCGCCCGACGAATTTTTCTTTTCCAGGATACACCGATTACAAATTCACAACGAATTTTGTTTCTGGAACCGGCCTCAGCGACAGCACAGCTCGCAACGCGCAAACATTTACGATTGATTTGCCAGATGTTCGCACAGACGACAACGGCGCAGCCAGTTTTGACATTACCTTTAATGACAGTATCCCAATGGGGACATACACGTTGGTCGTTACCACTCGTGGCTTCGAAGGCGATTCTGGTCGCAGTGTTCGTGCAGTTGCGACATCGCGCGTGTCTGGGGCAAAATACTTGGTAGGCTATCGCGCGACAGGCGATTTGGCGTATATTTCGCGTGGCGCAGCACGCAGTGTTCATCTGGTTGCGCTGGACCACACGGGTGCTTCGGCCACCGCAACGGGATTACGTATGCGTTTGGTTCGTCGTGAAAATTTAACCAGTCTGGTCAAAGATTACAGTGGTTATTATAAATATCAAACAGTCACCCAGGACAAGGTCATAAATCAAACCCCGATTGATATTCCTGTAACCGGTCGCACACTGCGCCTGGATACCGACGCACCTGGGACATATTTTATTCAGATTCTTGATGCCGCCGATAAAACCTTGGCTAATATAGAATATTTTGTTGCGGGAAATAAAAATGCTGAAATGAAATCCGACACAAATGCAGAATTAAAGGTCAAATTGTCTGCAACCGAATACAAACCTGGCGAAAAAATCGCGGTCAGCATTACCGCCCCATATGCCGGCACGGGCCTGGTCACAATTGAACGCGACCGCGTCTATGCATACAAATGGTTTCACGCAGACACCACCACATCAGTGCAGCATATTACTGTTCCCGAAGATTTTTCTGGAACGGGATATGTCAACGTTTCATTTGTGCGCAATATTGCCAGTCACGACATTTTTACCAATCCATATGCATACGCTGTTGCGCCATTTTCTGTCAATCTGGACGAACACAAAATAAATATCAAACTGGCTACACCTGATGTTGTTCGCAATCATACACTGGATATAAAATATACCGCCGACCGTGATGCGCGTATGATGATATTTGCGGTCAACGCAGGGATATTACAGGTTGCAAAATACACCGTCCCCCAGCCACTAAAATATTTCTTTCAAAAATCCGCGTTACAGGTAACGACATATCAAACACTGTCACTGTTATTACCAGAATATAAAATCCTGCGCGAATTTGCAAAGACTGGTGGTGGTGACGTAACCCCAGGTGCAATGGAACAAATATTGAACAACCCGTTTGCGCAGCGCACCCTGCCCCCAGTGGCATTCTATTCCGGCATAATTGACGTGACTGCAAATACCCCGGGTGAAATAAAATTTAATTTACCAGAATATTTTAACGGCGCAGTCCGCGTATTTGCCGTCGCCACAAACACAACCGCAATGGGCAGTGCGGATACCACCGTCACTGTCCAATCACCGGTTGTTATATCAATGTCCACACCAACAGTTGTCGCACCAGGCGATAAATTTGATATCAGTGGTGTTATTTCAAACCTGACCGATGGAACGGGTGCTGACGCGATTGCGCACATTTCCGCACGCGCGTCGGATAATTTGAAACTGGCCACTGCGACCGACAAAATCGCAATCCCAGAAAACACCGAACGCCTGTTCGTAACAAATGTCTTGGCGGGCGACAAACTGGGCAATGCGCAAATCACATTAAATGCTGAAATCATGGCAGACGGCGCATTTAAATCACGCGCGTCAGCAACGTCTGATATATCCGTTCGCCCGACAACCGCGTTCCGAACCACGGCACGCACTGGAATTATTGGCGACACTACGACCAGAATTCGCACAAAACCAACCCCAATGTATCCAGACAACGCATCACGCGAACTGGTGATTTCGGGCAACGCCTCGGTGCTGATGCGGCCACTGGTTTTATATTTGGAAAATTATGATTTTCCATGCACCGAACAAATTGTGTCTGCGGCAATTCCATATGTTATTGCGCCAAATGATGCAATTCTGGGCACGCGTTATTCAAATTCCCGCACCCATATTGATGACACAATACGCACACTGCAATCGCGCCAGGCTGCAGATGGCTCATTTGAACTGTGGCCAAACACCGCGTCTGTTGACGTTGCAATCGCACGTCGTGCCGCCACAGATGCAATAACAGCCGAAACAACCGCATACGTGGCCCAGTTTTTGACAATGGCGCGTGCCGCCGGGTTCAATGTCCCCAGTGATATGCACGGACGCGCGATTGACTTTCTGCGCGATTACGCCGGCGGAACAATTACCGACGACCAAAACGCACGTGCGGTTGCACACGCAATCTTTGTCATAACCCAGAACAATTTTGTCACAACTAATTACATAAATCTGTTCCAAGAATACGCTAACAAAAATATCAAAAATTGGCAACGTGATTTAATGGGGACATACATTGCTGCGGCTTATAAAATTATGCACCAAGACGCCCAGGCCGATGCGCTGATTGCAAAATATCGCACATCTGACAATAGTTTTGAATATGCTGATATGTTTACCAACAATGTTGCAAATGATGCAATGTATAATTATATCGTGCGCAACTATTTTGCAACCACACCAGATATAACAAAATCCATGCAAAAGTATCTGGACGGTGGCAATTACGATTCATTTACAGCAGCCACAATGGTGATGGGCCTGCACGGGACAACGTCTGATGGCACAATCGCTAATATAACAGTCAGTGCCGATGGCGAAAAATTATCTGGCACCATTGCAGATTCCGCACTGCACATAACAATTCCGCAAAATGCGGCACGTGTTGAAATAAAATGCCCAGATTGCACCGCCGCCGCACCATATTATTCACTTGTTTCGCGCGGTTATCCAATAACAGATATAGACGCATCTAACGGCATAGCTGTTTCGCGCGAATATCTGGACAGTGCGGGCAATCGCATTACATCGGCAAAAATTGGCGACATTGTGACCGTTCGAATTTTTGCGCGTGCACGCGGCGCAGATTTTGTGCCAAATGTCGCAATTACTGATTTGTTACCGGGCGGATTTGTCGTCGACGGCGATGTCACCGGAAATGCCACATTTACCCAGGTTCGTGACGACCGCGTTGTTGTCTTTGCCGACGTATCACGCAGTGGCGAATTATTTGAATACACAGCCCAACTGACCACGTCGGGCGAATTCAGTGTTCCGCCAATTCATGCAGAATCTATGTATAATCCTGGCATTAACGCGACCGGGGATATGTCAAAATTCACCGTGACAAATGAAACGCACTAGTTTAATTATTCATCGCATTTGGCAACATATACGTCGTCATCGCGTGGCGTATGTCTGTGTTGCCGGCGTACTGGTTGGGTATTGGACGGTGCGATTGTTTTTTACACCACCACTGTTAGCGCACACACATTTTTCAACCGCATATTACGACCGAAATGGTAATTTAATGCGTCTGACATTGTCAGCCGATGACAAATACAGATTGTTTACCCCATTGAATAAAATCAGTCCTGACATCGCCCGCGCCACCATTTTATACGAAGATAAATATTTCTGGTATCACCCGGGCATAAACCCAGTATCCCTGGCCAAGGCCACGGTGAATTGGTTTCGTGGCACGCCCCACCCGGCCGGCGCGTCAACAATCACAATGCAGGTTGCACGAATATTATATAACCTGGACACGCGTCGCCCTGTTGGGAAACTGGAACAAATTGCCGTCGCGATTTATATTGACGCATTTTATTCCAAGCGCGAAATTCTGGAAACATATTTAAACCTGGCGCCGTATGGCGGCAACATAGAAGGCGTTGGCGCGGCGGCACTGGTGTATTTTCATCATCGCGCCCAAGATATGCCAACCATAGAATCAATTACCCTGGCGACAATTCCGCAAAATCCGACGCGTCGTGGTCTGAACACGAATACAGGTCTGAACAACATTATGAATATGCGTGGTGATTTGGTGCGACGTTGGGTTGCCGCAAACCCAGATGACGCCCACCTGGTGACATTGGCCGAAATGCCATTGAACACATATAACGTGCGCGATTTACCGTTTGACGCCCCACATTTCACAGACCGCCAAATTGCCACGCGACAAAATTATTGGGCTGACATTGGCGCGCGCAATTCAGAAATCAGAACGACGCTGGACATAAATCTGCAAAAACGATTGACCCAGACACTGCGCCAGCAAATTGCACGACGAAAATCCCACGGCGTCAATAATGCGGCGGCGATTTTGGTCAACTATAAAACTATGCAGGTTTTAGCGCACATCGGTTCGGTTGATTATTTTGATAAATCTATTTTTGGCGAAAACGACGGCGTCACCGCACGACGCAGTCCGGGTTCAACCCTGAAACCATTGATATACGCCGCCGCCACCGACCGCGGTCTGATTCACGGTATGACATTATTACGCGACGCGAAAATCAGTTTTGGGGTATATGCCCCCGAAAATTCAGACAGTGAATTTTACGGCCCGGTGCTGGCGCATACTGCATTGACACATTCGCGAAATATCCCGGCGATTGATTTACTGCGCAAAATAGGCGTGCGAAATTTCTATCAAATGTTGTCTGATTACGGGGTTGAAAATCTGAAATCGCCCGACCATTATGGCATATCAATCGCCCTGGGTGGGGCCGAGGTTTCAATGTCCGAACTGGCCGGAATATACACAGGCATTGCGAACCTGGGCCGGCATTATGCAATTCGCACAAACCTGGACACGCCACTGTCGCGTGGGGTGCAAATCCTGTCGCCCGAGGCAAACTTTCTGACGCTGGATATGTTGGCGCGTCAATCTGCGCCCAGTGCCGCATTACCATTTGAACGCCGCACAACATCACAAATCCGCCACTATTGGAAAACAGGCACATCATCATCATATCGCGACGCCTGGACGGCCGGGATATTTGGCGACTATGTTTTAATCGTCTGGGTTGGAAATTTTGACGGCACACCAAACAACGCATTTTCGGGTGCACGCACGGCCGCACCGATTTATTTCGCATTGGCCGATACTGTCGCGTCATACGACGCCGCCCGTGGTCACCCGATACAGAACAATAATTTTCTGCGCGATGATATGAACGTCGCATTGGTGCCTATGTGCGACGGCGTTGGCGGTTTGGCCGGGCAACACTGTCCGAAAACCGTTTATTCATATTTTATCCCAGGCGTATCGCCCATTGACACATCGCCAATTTATCGTGCGGTTGCGATTGATAACGCGACCGGATTGCGCACATGCGACGCATCGCCAGACACGACGCATACGGCGGTCTATGAATTTTGGGACGCAGAATATCTGGATATGTTCCGACGCGCTGGCGTCACGCGCAACACCCCACCCCCATTTATGCCCGGGTGCAATCTGGACGAAATTGTTGACGCCAATCCAACAAACGTAATTATATCCCCAATCGCAGACACCAGAATCGTAATTACCGACAATCGCGACATTGCCGACGTATCGTTCCAGGCAATTTCTACGCGCAACGACGCAACAATATTTTGGTTTATTGATGATGACTTTATCGGCAAAACCCGATCGGGCGAAATTATTTCGCGCCCAATAAAAATGGGGACGCACACCGTCCGAACATCTGATGCACTGGGCAACGCCGGCCGCACAGAATTCAGCGTAATTAAATAAAAAACCGGCGCACATTGTCGCGCCGGCATACACTACATCAAATCAAATTTTGTTATATAGTTAAACGACACCCCGATGATAAAATTACTGCCATAAACATCAGTGGCACGTGCCTTGGCCAGACGATATTGCAGATACGGCCCCATCGTAAAACTGGACCACAAATTTGTATCCAATCGCAACACCGCCGACAAATCACGTTCCAAATCTGTGCCGACATAATCAGAATAATGCAAGTATTCACGATAATAACCATTGCTGGAAATTTTCACACCATCGCGCACCGCGTATTCCAGACGCCAGCCGGCCTCTATACCGGTTTTGCTGGTCTGGTCGTGTCCGTATGTAAAATCATATTCATACAGTCCTGTTGCATATAAACTTTTCAAAATCTTGTGGTCAAACAGGGACAACCCGGCACTGGCACGGGCAATTTGCTGGCGCGGTGCATCGTGATTATCTTCAAATTGTGTGTCATAGGCACCACGAACCGTCGGCCCGAATTTCAGTCCTGAAAAATCCCAGCACGCGTGCGATGCATCACTGGTAAATTCAATTTTATCAGCATTTTGGTCAACCGTCTTGGGGCCGTCATAGGGTTTCAGTGTCGTTTTACCGTATTCCATAAACAGGCCATTATCCCATTTGAAACGCCTGTGATTATATTCCAACACGACATCAGATATGCCCTTGATATAATCCTGGCTGGACGCATTCAGTGCCGACACCGGCGAATCCGCATATTGACGTGCGTTTGTGACCGTCGTCTTGGATAAATCCAGTCCCATGCGACGAATATTTAATTTCAACGTTTTTGGTGCCGGCTCCATATCCAGCACATCATCTGCATGCACCACAATTGGCGATAACGCCATGAATAAAAACAGCGATAATTTTTTCACGATTTTCTTTCCTTGTAGTGATTGGAAATGTATAAAAATTTTATACAAAGTCAAGAGATTCTTGCTGACAATTTATCGTGCGATTCGCAACGTGCCATTATCGTCGGCAACACGCCACCCAGAACCGCGCAACGCCGATGAAAACTCGCGACGCACCGATGACGGCAATTCCATTGTGACCGTCCTTGCGTTTATATATTTTGTTCCCAAATCAATTTTTTCTGTGCGTGCGATGTTCTGTAATTCAATCCAGTTCGCTATTGGATCTGACAGCGTGGCAATAACAACAAACGTATCCCCAGACGCACTGTTTGGCAACCAATTTTGCACACCGTTTACGTTCAACCAATTTGTCGCCGCCGTCGCGTCAATTGTCATAGAAATTGTCGCCGAATATGTTGTATCCGATTGCTGTTCCCCAGAAATTTCTGTTGACGCAATCAGGTTTTGCAAATCCGACGGTTTTGATTCCGAAATTGCTGATTGCAGTTGGTCTGGCAGCGTATATTGCGACAGCGCATCATTGATAATTTGACGACGCGCAGATGCCAACGCCATATTTTTTGCGGTGGCGGCGGTATCACTGGTGATATTCACCGTTGCCACCCCACCCAGGTTTGCGGCATTTGCCACCCCGGCCACAATCGCCAGAACCGCACCAATAAATAACGAACGAAACCTTGCCAACATTACGCAACCTTTATCAGAACCGGGCATTTACGCCAACGCGAATTCCCAACGAACGATAGAACGAATCGATTTCCTTGGACGCACTGCATTTCCAACCACTACACTGGGATTCCAGATTTTTAATACTGATTGCGGTTTCGTCCCCAGCGGTCCCAGGAACCTGTCCTAACATACCCGCTTCGGATTTAATTTGTTCAGAATCCGATGCATGCTCTGTTCGCCATATTTCAAATCTTTTATTATACAAATCCGTATAATACGCGCCGTTCAGATATGTTGTCGCGTCCGCGTCGCTGACGGTATAGTAATCGTATGTCAGCCCCAACGACAGCGACACTGAATTTGTTATCGCGGTCACCCAATTCGCGCCAAATCCAAAGTGCATTGCACTGCCGATACTGGCCTTGTCTTCTACGCTTTTTGGATGTGCCCAGTCAAAACGATACGGCTGGTCACCAACGGATTTATATCCCGGCAAACCCAATTCCACGCGCCCATTGACCGAATTATTTGCGTTTATCAGATAATTCATATCCAACGCCAAATATGGTCCTGACCATTCAACCTCGTATGAATGAGATACGCCTGGTTGCTGATAATAATAAGTTCCCTGGGTATCAATGTATTTTGCATTTGACGCAATTTCCATTTTACCAGTTACATTGTCACGCCACAAAACCTGTTGTTTGCCATCAGACAATTCAACAACTATCGCTGGGTCACATTGAATTTCATCACGGCCTTCTATTTTAAAGCACGCCGCCGTATCAACTGACAATCCATAATTTTTTTTGGTTTCCAATTTATATTTGAAATAGCGATACCCCAACGACGGTGTCACACGCATATTGCCCCACTTAAAGAAATCTGTCAGGCCAAATCCGGCGTTAAATCCATACATGTCACCGCCATTGCTGGTTCCGACCGACAATGCGTGACCAATTTGGTCACCAATAACCTCGTTCGCTTCATTCACCCAGCGTGTGACAAAATACCCACCATCGGAAATATCGTCGTCAACCATACTGCTGTCGCCGTATTGCATACCGTATTTGAACCCGGCGTCAATTTGCATTTTTGTGTTGCCTGCGTCAAAAACGTATCCTCCACGCAAATCCAACACGTTCCAACTGACATTATCATAATGCAGTTTTGACGATGATTCCTTCATTTCAAATTGCCACATCGCATTTTCGTGCGAAATCCCGGCGTCCAGCCAGAACCCATTTTTATTAGACGCAGTCGTTGTGGTCGGTTGCGCATTGGTGCGTGCGACATTCACCTGGCCCGTTCTGGTGCCGACGGTTGGCCGCGTTGACGAATATGCCGAATATCCAGTTGTGTTATAGTTGCGCGTCTGGGTCGTATTTGCACCGTATCCGCGCGACGCATACGATTGCGTGTTATAGCGCATCTGGGGCGACTGGTAATTCCCGGTATAGTATGTCCCAGCGGCATTTGCGGCCACCGGCAACATCGAAATCAGCGACACACGCAATAAAAATTTCGGCAATTTTGTCATATTAAAAATCCTTACCTTTACAATTTCACCTATATGGTATCACAAAAACGGTTGAAAAACAAACCACATATTGATAAGAATATAGACACACTGTGCGAGCATGGCGGAATTGGTATACGCGCAGCACTAAGGATGCTGTGGTGCAAACCTTGGGGGTTCAAGTCCCCCTGCTCGCACCAAGAATTTCTTATTTTTCCCTTGCCCGGGATTCTGTAATTTTGCTAACATTGACATATAAAAGAATGAAAGGAATCAAAGTCTTTTTTGCCACATGCCTGATGTTGGTATCTTTTTTGCCATCATGGGCGACCGATGGCGACGATGTCGCACGCGCTGGGACGCGTCGCACGCCGGGTGCTGTTGCGTCAAATAATCGTGGCAATGCGACGGGAACTGCGCCGACAACGTCGGTGGCCACATCACGAATTGCAACGGGTCTGGGCGCGGCAAACGCCCCCACTGTGCGTAATCGCAATACAATGCGCGGTGCCGGCACAACAAACATTACATCACGCACCGCGGTATCACAGCGCAGCGCGACATCCGCAACCGCACCACGCGCAACCACCGCGCGCACGGCAACCGTGCCACGCGCAACCACCACGCCGGCACGCGCCCCAATATCGCGCAGTGCGACAAATCGGGCCACAACACGCACGACGTCTGTGTCACGTGCGGCAATATCACGCGCAGCAACAACTGATACGCAAAAAAAACTGACAGCGAACGACGTCATCAACCGCGATTACAAAAAATGTCGCGAGGTTTATTATAACTGTATGGACGAATTCTGTGCGAACAAGGACAGCCAATTAAAACGTTGCGCCTGTTCATCACGTATGAACGAATTTGACAGCGTGAAAAAAAGCCTGAACACGGTCGAAGACAAAATGTTGGATTTCAACCAACGCCTGTTGACCGTCAATATGGACAAAGAAGATGCCGCTGCATTAAACCAGGCGACCGAGGGCGAACTGGCATTTCAACAAAAAGACACATCTAAATCCAAGAAAATGCTGGACGAAATTGCAAAAAAACTAAACACCAGTTTCAGCGACAGCAATTTTAACAACTCGCTGACGGCGATATCGTTATCATTGGACACCGACGCCGCATTTGACAGTGTAGATTCATTATCTGGGACATATAATACGGCAAAATCTGGGACGGCGTTGTATTCGGCGGCCCTGCCGGTGTGTCGCGAAATGGCGGCCGAGGTTTGTACCGATGACGAACTGGCCATCGCCGAAAGTGGATACCAGGTCACGATTGAACAGGATTGCAACACCGTCGCCAAAACATACCAGACTCAGACCGACCAGGCACGCGAAAAACTGCGCGAAGGCAGCGCACTGTTGGATATGTCGCGCCTGGACATTTACCAGAAACGTAATTCTGACGACATATTGACCTGTAAAAGCAAGATGTTGGCAATGTTGACTGATTCGACCGTATGCGGTGAAAACCTGGGCAAATGTTTGGATACAACGGGACGTTATATTGACCCCACCACGGGCGAGGCGTTCTTGACCGTTGACTTGGCGAATTTGAATAATTTAATCAAGCGACCAGATACCAATCAAACCTGGACTTCCGTCCCTGGGAACCAGGTGTTTGTCACATATTTAAATTCAAAAAAGAAATTCTTGGAACCAGCAATGGAAAAATGTCAGGACATTTCCGACACGGTCTGGGACGAATTTATTGAAGATGCGCTGGCGCAAATCAAATTGGCCCAAGAATCCAAACTGGAAGATATGCGCCAGGCGTGCACAACGCTGACAACCCAGTGTTTGACCGACACTGCAAAATCATTACAGGATTTTGACGCACGTGCGTTGTCAACCTTTGGGGTTGCTGCCGACAAGACCGTCAACGCAATGTGCACCGATGTTCGCACCGCATGCACAGCATTACTTAAAACCACAGGTGGTGATGCCGACTGGGTCGGTGGCATGACCGAAATCGCCACAGACAAGACATTTAATACCATAATGCAAACCTGTCGCGAGGTTGGACGCGCCTGTATTATCCAGGCATGCAAATCAATTTCTGGCAACTTTGGCCTGTGCGAAAATATCCAGACATCGGTCAATCGTCACGCGATTATTGACCGCACGTCATGCTGGGGCGATGTCAAGGCTTGTGTTGCATCTGCGGGCGATGACGCAATCAAACAAATCTGGGGCCGCCAAGTAACAGACAACCAGATTAATACCGACGGCAATTTTTATACTCTGTTATACAGCGGGGTGCACTGTATTGATAATCCGATTAATAACAACGACCCCAGATGGTGCGACACACCAAATACAGCAGGTGATGCCACCACGAATACAGACACACAAAATCGGGTTCACGACATTTGCACCACCGAATGCGCCGACGCATCATCAGTCGATTGTTATACATGTCGTTTGGCCGAACGCCTGTGGGGTAATTGTGAAAAAGACCCAAAAACATCATTATCCAAAAACAATGACCATAACAAAATCAAAATACCTGTTACCACAGACACTGATACGCTGATGTCATGGTTTGCGAAAAACACTGGCACCGCCAATGTCCCCAACAGTTGCAGTAATACACAGTGCGGTGTTGGCGAAATAATGAGTGCCAACCAAGGTTGCGTCCCCACCAATGCCATGGATGACAGTAACTGGGCATGCGAAACAAGTAACCGCATAAAAATATTTGATAACTGGTCCAACTGTTGTGGCAAACTAGATATGTCTGACGGCCAAGAACGTCTTATTGGTGGCAAACTGGATATGTTTGGCAATTGTTGCAGCGCCCCAGATGACCTGGTTCAAATATCCACTAATAATACAACTGATTATGTCGGCAACACTGTGCCAACTTTCGGAATCAATAACAATAAATTATGTCTGGGTAATAACGCCGCTTTCCGTATTGTAACCCAATTTACAATGCCAAACAATAATCCATACGGCAACGACACCGCTAACGCACAAGCGATGTTGATATGTGTGGGCGCAAATGATATCACACACCCAACGCTTGGAAATAATGATTCTCTTCCCGAAGGTTTTCCAAATGGCAATGAATTAGATTGCAATGGTGGTCACTATGTAATCGTCCTGTACAGGTCCGACGGCACTAGCACATCGTATGGTGCGTATTTCAATCCATTGTATGACAACACCACATATGGAACAAAGTATGAAAGTTCATACAGAATCGACGAAACCACAAAACGGACACGCCAGTATGACGGCGGGGTATGGAAATGGCTGGCCGGGAACAGCACAGATAACGCAACAATTCCCGCGCCAACAACCACAGAACCCAAACACAGCATAATCACCATTGAATAGTATGGACAAAATGCCTAATTGTTTGATATAGCGCAATTTATACTTGACAA
>OJAR01000047.1_pt1 | contig 43398 bp, 39 predicted proteins | sample 1589431 | NCBI WGS metagenome assembly OJAR01 (sample SAMN03283242) | human gut metagenome | biome: human-associated habitat; material: feces | host: Homo sapiens | place: Peru | collected 2012 | reverse complement strand
GCGTGACAGGCTGTTTAAAGAAATTGAAACAAACATAGCCCTCCGTGTTGAGGAAACCGACAGCGCCGACACCTTTAAGGTATCGGGCAGAGGAGAGCTTCACCTTTCGATACTTATTGAAACAATGCGCCGCCAAAATTATGAATTTCAGGTTTCCCGTCCGCAGGTAATCACAAAGACCATTGACGGAAAGCTCTGCGAGCCTATTGAATTTCTTATTATTGAAGTGCCCGATTCATATGTGGGCGCAGTAATGGAGAAACTCGGTTCACGCAAGGCCGAGCTTATCAATATGGGCACTCGTGACGGCGGAGTAACTCACATTGAATTCAGAATACCCGCAAGGGGACTTATGGGCTATCGCCCCGAATTTCTTACCGATACCAACGGCAACGGCATTATGAACCATGTGTTTGACGGATACGAGCCGTTTAAGGGCGAAATCGTAACACGTCACCAAGGCTCGCTCATTGCGTTTGAAACGGGCGAAACGGTAACCTACGGCTTGTATGCCGCACAGGAAAGAGGCAGACTCTTTATCGGACCCGGCGTTCCCGTATATGAGGGAATGATAGTCGGAGCAAGTCCTAAGGCAGAGGATATAACCGTAAATGTCTGCAAGAAAAAGCACATTACAAATACCCGTGCTTCGGGTTCGGACGATGCGCTGAAGCTCACGCCGCCGACTCAGATGTCGCTTGAACAGTGCCTTGAATTCATCGCAGACGATGAACTGGTTGAGGTTACGCCGGAAAACATAAGAATGAGAAAACGTATCCTTTCAAAGGAGCAGAGAATGAAGCAGGCATTCCGTAAAAAATGAGCTATATAATACTTGATTTGGAATGGAACGGTTCCTACAGTAAATTAAAACATAAATATATAAATGAAATAATTGAATTCGGAGCGGTCAAGGTCGATTCGGATTTTAATGTCATAGATGTATTTTCAACTCTTATTAATCCGAAAATCGGCAAAAAGATATGCCATAGGGTAAGCGAGCTTACTAAGATTACAAATGAAGAACTCAAAAACAGGGGCGTACCCTTTAAAATCGCCGCAGAAAAATTTTCGGAGTTTTCAAACGACAGCGTGATAATGACGTGGGGCAATTCCGATATTCATTCGCTTATTGAAAACTACGCCTACTATTATGACAATTATCACCTGCCTTTTCTAAAAAAGTATTGTGACATTCAAAAGTATTGCGAGAAATCAATGGGTATCTACAATACTTCTCAGCAGGTCGGCTTGTCGGCCTGCGCCGAGGCACTGGAGGTCAGCTTTTCCGAAGAAGATCACCACAGGGCAACGGCAGACGCCGTACTCAGCCTGAAATGCGTAAAAAAGCTGATAAAAGATAATCCCGTCGAGCCGTATATAGAGGACGCCGAAACCGAGAGCTTCTATAACAGGATAATATTCAAAACGCATTTTATAACTGATATTAATTCTCCCGAAATAGACAAGGCGCAGATGTCCTTTAACTGCGATCAATGCGGAATGCCCGCAAGGCGCACTACATGCTGGAAAAGCAAAAACAAGGGCTTCAGCGCAGATTTTTTCTGCAAAAACTGCAATGAAAGATTTAACGGCAGAATATATTTTAAACAAAAGTATGAGGGAATACAGGTCAATAAAAAGATTTACTATAAGCCAAAGAAGGATAAAAGCACTGAACAAAATCCCGATTTGACCTAGTAATATGCGGTATTTAACCCTTTGTTCACATTGATACACATATTATTCCAAAATCTTCATATTTATTTCAATGCGAGTTCATACAGTTTTCACTTTTGGACATTATTATAAAGCCAACATAAAGAACAGCAACGGTTGTTCGGACAGGAGGACTTAATTATGTCAGATATTTTTGATAACAACAAATTTAACGGTAAAGAAGATCTTAACAGCGATTATTCTTCAAACGAAGTCAGCTCCGATAGCTTTGAAAATATTCAAAGCTCATCTGACATTAATTCGGCAGGTCAGGAGGTTACCTCCGCTGAGGGTTCTTACGAATGGAATTCAGGCTCACAGCAGAGCGGAAGCGAATACCATTATTCATATGTAAACGGTAATAACGAAACCGCTTCTCACAATCCCAACAATTATGAAAGCGCATATTCATCGGCAAGCTACAATTCATATTCATCAGCCGATACTCATACCGATACACAAGCTTCGCAAACCCCTTATCAAAACGATTATAACAGCTATTCACAGCAAGGCCGCTACGACTCAAATCCCTATCCGAAGTACAGCGGTACTTCCAATCATTCGGCACAGCCAAAGGTAAAAAAGGCAAAGGTTAAAAAGCCGAAAAAGCCTGTTTCCAGAGGCTTTATTGCGGCAATGCTTGCAATAACCGTTTTAGCTTCGGGCGCTTTGGGATTCGGCGGAGGCTATCTTGCCAATAATATCAACAAATCGGGTTCAAACGGAAACGTTACGGTCAATCAGGTTACCGCAAGCAACACCGCAAGCTCATCAACTTCCACAACAACCACTTCGGCTGTTGTAAAAAAGGTTGCGGACAGCGTGGTTGAAATCGCTACCGAAAGCGTAGTAACAGGCAATTTTGCTCAGCAGTATGTTCAAAAGGGAGCAGGTTCGGGCGTTATCATTTCCGAGGACGGCTACATTATTACAAACTATCACGTTATTGAAGACGCAAACAACATAACTGTTACACTCAGCGACGGCACAACTAACTATACCGCAACGCTTATAGGCGGAGACAAGGAAAACGACATTGCTCTGTTAAAGGTTGACGCAACGGGACTTTCCCCCGCAACATTCGGTGACAGTTCAAGCCTTACGGTAGGCGACTACGTTGTGGCTATCGGCAATCCGCTCGGCGAACTCGGCGGTACGGTTACAGACGGTATCATAAGCGCACTTGCCCGTGAGGTCAAAATCGACGGCAACAATATGACGCTTCTCCAGACCAACGCCCAGATCAGCCCCGGTAACTCAGGCGGCGGACTGTTTAACTCAAACGGCGAGCTTATCGGTATCACAAACGCAAAGGACAGTGCAACCGAGGTTGAGGGTATTTCCTTTGCAATTCCGATAAACAATGTGCTTGACATCATAAACGACCTTAAATCCTACGGTTATGTAACAGGCAAGATTGACCTTGGTATGCAGCTTACCGACGTTAATTCAAATTCTGCGCTTTACTACGGACTCAACCAGACAGGCTGCTATGTTTCATCGGTAACAAAGGGTTCTAATGCAGAGGAAGCAGGCTTTAAGGCAGGCGACCTTATCACAAAGGTAAACGGTACAGATGTAGCATCAACAAGCGATGTTGACAAAGCACTTGAGGATTGCAAGGTAGGCGACAAAGTTAAGTTTACCGTAACAAGAAGCGGCAGAACTGCCGACCTCACGCTTACTCTTGCCGAGTATGTACCGTCAAGCGGCACTTCGGCATCAAAATCATCGTCAGGTAACAGCTCCGACGGTTCGGGAAATGACATATGGTCACAAATGTTCGGTTGGTAAGACACTGAAAAATTTAACGGCATATCTGAAAGGCGACTGCTTTGCGGGTGTGCCGTTTTTGACAGGGCGTTTTACTGCAAAAAGCTCCCCCTAAGGAAAAATCCTTTAGGAGGAGCTTTTATATTTATCCGTTTTCTTTCCCACGATAAATTTATACTATTTTCCAATAAAACCCTTTAACATCTGCCGCATAAAATTCCGCATAACTGCGTTGTTGTCCTCGGAATACGACAGTATTCCTGCGTCCTCCGCCTTGTTCTGCGAAAATTTACATCGACATCTGTTTTAAAGCGATTTATCGGAAAATAGTATTAATCGTCAGACCTTTTGTCGCAGTAACCGCACATCTGCATACCTAACTTTTCATAACCCAGACGGGGCAAATAGTCCTCGGTCTGAGTAATGCATTTGGGATTTTTGCATTTGTATTCGGAAATATGATTTTCGTTTTCGTTTATTACAAAATCCTCGTCTTGGAGCATAAGCATTATCAAAGCCATACGTCCGTACATTCCGTATTGCGCCTGCTTAAAATACAGCGCTCTCGGATCGTCGTCAATATCCACAGTGATTTCGTTTACCCTCGGCAGCGGATGCAGTATTATCATATCGCTTTTTGCCTTGTCAAGCTTTTCTCGGTCAAGTACAAATACGTTTTTCTGAGCCTGATACTCTGCTTCATCTTTAAAACGCTCTCGCTGTATCCTTGTCATATACAGCACGTCAAGGTCAGAGATTGAGTCGGCAAGATTGTTTGAAATCTCATATTTACAGCCGTGCTTTTCAAGTATATCCGTTACATACAGCGGCACGCTGAGTTCGGGCGTTGAGATTAGAACAAAGGTATTGTTTTCATATTTTGCAAGAGCTTTTATAAGCGAATGTACCGTTCTTCCGTTCAGGAGATCGCCGCAAACCCCGACTTTCAGGTTGTCAAGTCTGCCTTTTTCACAGCTCAGCGTAACAATGTCGGTAAGAGTTTGAGTGGGGTGCAGGTGACCGCCGTCGCCGCAGTTAATAAGCGGAACGTTCGAGTATAATGAAGCCGCTTTTGCCGTACCCTCAACAGGATGCCTGATAGCGATAATATCGGAATATCCGCCGATAATGGTTATCGTGTCTTTAAGGCTTTCGCCTTTTGAAACCGAAGAATTCATCGGGTTGTCAAAGCCTATAGTTCTTCCGCCGAGTTTGAGCATAGCCGTTTGAAATGACATCTGCGTCCTTGTGCTCGGCTCATAAAACAGCGTCGCAAGTATCTTTCCGTCGCAGGCGTGTCGGTAATCGGCAGGGCTTTGCATAATCTTTTTTGCTCTTTTAACTACCTTTTCAATTTGTTCTGTGGACATATCTTCAATGTCGATTAGATTTTTTCCAACCATAAACTCACTGCTTTCTGTGATTTTTATTTGAATCGGAGCAATGCTCTGCTTGTTTGCTGGGAGCATAGCAGGCGATAGATTGCAAACGGTGCAAAGGGGCATTTGCTCCCGAAAGCCTCGGGGGAGATGTAACTCGCACCGAAACTTTGAAGCGTCACTCGCCTAAGCGGAGGATATTTGCACTTAGATTATAACAATAAAAATCACTCTTTTAATATAAATAAAAGAAATATCAAATGATATTTTAACATAACAAATTTTAAATGAAAAGGTTAGAAAAATACAATCCGAAGTTCATAAAAATTTTTCTTGCATTTTCTTTAATGATAATGTATAATACTATTGTTGCGCCGGCGAGAAGCATCATTGCCCCACCAAGCATAATAGAGAAAACGCGTTTCATAAAAATCCATTGGTAGCGATACCGTGCGGGTTCAAGTCCCGCCGCCGGCACCATCAAAAACGACAGGTTCCTATCGAAGCCTGTCGTTCTTATTTTATCTGCTTAAATCGGAGCAAGGCTTTAAGGTTTGCCTTTGGAACAGCGGACCGATTAAAAGCTTTTATTCTCCCGAAAGCAATGATTTCGGAGCGATTTTTCTGATTTTCAGCGACAGCAGGCAAACCGTTACAAACGCAAACAGTATCAGCACTATGCCCGAAACGGCAATAAAGACTGTCGAAACGGTAAAGGTACATTTTACGATTCCGATACCGCTTAAAAACAATGCGACCAACGGGTTAATTATCACAGCGGAAACGATAAGTCCCACAATAACCGAAATTATCGTCGTCGGCATAAATGACAACGCCGTTTGCAGGATAAGCTGTGGTGTTGTATATCCCAAAGCTTTCATAATTCCGTATTCACGGAGTCTGTTGTTAAGCATCGTACGAACCAGAAGATACAGTACAAAAACGATAATAACAGCGGAAATCACGAGTCGCACAAATCTTTAAATCGGAGGGAGTTACCGTGAGTTCGTTAAGCTCCTCCAATGTGGCGGAAAACAGGTTTGTAACCAGCGTGTTGATTTGATCGGTTTTTTGAATAATCTGCTCATAGTTTTTTCTGTCCTTTTCCTCCGAGGATAATGCTGCGCCGACCTCGGAAGCCGCCTTAATGCTTGCAACAGGGGTTTTAATATCGTGCGACAGCTTTGCAACAAGCTCTTTTTTGCTTTCGTTTGCTTTTGCTTCGGCAATTCTCGCCCTCTTTAATTCGGAACGCATTATGTCAAAGCTCTCGGTAAACGCTCCAAACAGATTTTGACGGTCCATTTCCAACGGAATATCAAGATTGCCGTCCGCAACACGCTCGGCAAAGCCTTTGAGCTTGTGAAACGGTTTTATAACCGTGCGGCGCATATACAAAAAATACCCCACGCAAATTATGCACTGAAAAAGCATCATAGAAGCGACGGCAATAACAACGGTTTGTTTTTCGGATTGAAACAGAGTATCGTTGTTGTTGTAAACAATCAGTTTGCCTGCGACCGCTCCGCCCGCTTCAATATCAAGAATCGTATCTCTGTGACTTATTGCGGCGTTTATGGTTTCGCTAAGTCCGGGTTTTGTTCTGTACAAAACCGTGCCGTCCAAACTAAGCGCAACATAATCAAGCGGAGTACGGTTGATATGTTTGTCCAAATCTTCCCAGTCGTTTTGTACTGACTGAACAGCCTCGTTTACCGCTACCGTATCCTGCAAATTGTCCGCTTTCGGCAGTGTGAAAAACAGAATAACGGTGAGCTCGGCAATAAAGGCAAGCAAAAGCACGATTAAAAAGGTTCGACTTTTCATTGCTTTCCTCCGATAAACCGATACCCGTCGCCCCAAACGGTAATTATGTATTCGGGATTTCCCGGTTCACGCTCGATTATCTCACGAATTTTACGGATATGTACATTCAGGGTGCCGTCGCCTGTAAACTTGTCGCCCCAAACCTTTTCAAAAAGCTCCTGCTTTGAGATTACCCGTTCCTTGTTTTGTATCAGGTAAGTCAGCAGCCTGAATTCAAGCGACGTAAGCTTTACGGCCGCCCCGTCAACCAAAACCTTTCTTGAATTGAATTCTACCGTTAAATGCCCGTCGGAGTAGCTTTCTTCCGTACTGCTTCCGCAGCGCTTGAGAACAGCCCTGACCTTTGCAAGCAAAACGCTTAGTGAATACGGCTTTTGTATATAATCGTCGCCGCCGATACTGAGAGCGATGATTTGGTCGTCGTCACTTGTCCGTGCCGAAATGAACAGAATGGGAATATCGGTAGTTTCTCTAAGCTCTTTGCAAAGCTCAAAGCCTGTGCCGTCGCCGAGGTTGATGTCAAGCAGCAACAGCTTTGCGCTGTTTTCTTTCAAAAACTCTCTGCAATCCGAAGCGCTGTATGCAACGGCGGATTTTACACCGAAAAGGTTAAAATATTCCGCTGTACTGTCTGCAAGCAGCTTTTCATCGTCTATAATCAAACAATCGTAAGTCATTATAATTTTCCTTTCATTGTCTGTACGGAAATATGATTATCCTTTGCAAACCATACGTTTTTAACCTTAAATTCCCTGCCGTTCAGATATTCCAAAGCTCCAGCGTTTTCCGTAAAATTAAACCTAAGCTTGTAGCTGTAAAGTGCCTGATATTTAAAACCGTCGGGGGCTTTTTTTGTTTTTCCGTATTTTGTATCGCCGACAAGCGGATGTCCGATTGACGCCATATGCGCTCTTATCTGGTGCGTCCTGCCCGTGAGCAGCTCAACCTCGGCAAGGCTGTATCTGCCGTCAAAATCAAGAATTTTGTATTTTGTACGAATTTCTTTTGAATTTTCAACCTGATTTTTGAATACGGTCACCTTGTTTTTGCTTTCGTTTTTGGTTATGTAGCCGTGCAGAATGCCGCTGTCGTTTTTCGGCTTTCCGCATAGGAGGCAGAGGTAAAATTTTTCAAGCTCTCTTGTTTTCATTTTTTGATTGAGAATACGCAGACTTTCGGCATTTTTGGCGGCAATGACGATGCCGCCCGTGTTTCTGTCGATTCTGTTTACAAGCGCAGGTGAAAACGCTTTGTCCAAAGCGGGATCATATTCGCCCTTGTTGTACAAATAGTGCTGAACCCGTGAAACAAGCGAGTCAAAATGATAGCTTTTGTCAGGGTGAACGATAACGCCGGGCTTTTTATCAATAAGCATTATGTTTTCGTCCTCATAAACAATATCAAGCTTTGAGGGAGCTTTCATAAATTCATAGGTCTTCGGCTGAGAACTCTCAAAAAACTCGTCTTTTATGTAAAATGTCAGCGTATCGCCCTCGTTGAGCATAGTTCCTATATCACATTTTTTGCCGTTTACTTTAATGCACTTTTTCCGTATGTATTTGTACATCAGCGATTTTGGCAGAGTCTTAAAGCGTTTTTGTAAAAATTTGTCAAGTCGCTGACCTGCGTCGTTTTTGTTTATTTCAAGCGTTCTCAAAATTTCACCTCACGAATTTTCCGATTAAAAAAAGCGGTAAAAGCCGCACTTTACAATATATATTATCTCAAAACACATCAAAATTCAAGCGGTTTTCTGCACACAAATTATTGTAGTGTATAGACTGATAAAGGGTGATACGGTGAATTGCTACACAAACAAAATCAAATGGGCGGTTGCATTCGGGCTCGGAATGCTGATAGCAACGGTTTTGCCAACTGAATGGGTACTTATTGTAGCCGCCGCCACGCTTGTAATCGTAAGCATATCATGTCTTCGGAGGTAATTATGAAAGTTGTACTTATTGTAAACCCAAAATTTTTCGGACCGATTCTGCGTAAAATTTACGGAATAAAAAAAATACCTCAGTCTATTTAAGTGACGCCGCATTTAGATGCAGAGCGAAGAGCAAACGTTTTTGAATTTCAGATAAAAAAGCAAAGGTTATTGCCTGCGTAACACACTTGATTGCTGATTGCGAATTTAAATCAAAACAGCACTTAGCTTTTGCTTTTGCTCTTCGCTCTGCGCTTAATGCGATAGTTACTTACATATTTTTAACGTAATCAAGTCATAAATTAATTAGGGAGGTAATATATTTTAGTATAAAAACAAAAGGAGAGATAAATATGGAGTTTAATCAGGATAACCGTTCATTCTGCACCCCCGTAACAGTGCTTGATACGGTTGCCGAACAGCTTGCAGATGTGGATTTGACATTACCCGATTATTGTCCGGATATTGAAAAAATTTTAAAATGCACGCTGACGCCAAAAATACAGTCAAAATCCCTGTCGGGAGGTCAGCTTCAGGTTGACGGCTATTGCGTTGTGACCGTGCTTTATGTTGAGAGCATCAACAAAACTATTCGCTGCTGCGAGCAAAGCGTTAATTTTTCTCAGAGCTTTTCTGTTAAAGAAACGCCCGACAATCCTGTCATAATCACAAAAACCAAGCCTGAATACATAAATTGCAGGGCTTTAAGCCCCCGACGTCTTGTTATGCACGGGGCGTTTTCACTGTATGCAAAGGTGTTTTCAACAAGCCGAACCAACATCTACACCCCCTCGGACGATGCGCTTGAAGCTCTGAGAGTATCGGCAAGATGCGCCGATTTAAAGTCGTTTTGCCAGGAGCAGTTCAATGTTTGCGAGGAAATTTCGGTTGCCGACAAGCCTGCCATAGAAACCATACTTTATTCAAACGTGACCGTAAGCATTACCGATACCAAGGCGGTAACGGGCAAGCTTATGGTGAACGGTGAGATAAACCTCAAAATGTTCTATCTTTCCGATGTTGAAACAGGTGCAACGGGAAAGATAGATTACCTTTTGCCGTTTAATCAGATAATCGACTGTGAGGGAATTGACGAGGATACCATAAACAGCGTTACCTGCGAGATAATGTCATATGACCTGCGGCTGAAAAACGATATGCTGTCCGAAAAGCCCACCGTAGTGCTTGACGTTAAGCTCTGTGTAACCGAAGAGGGCTATCTTGTAAACGATGAAGAAATAATCACCGACGCATATTCCGTGCATTGCTCGTCAAGTCCTCAGTTTGAACAGCTCAGATTTCAAAGCGAGGTAACGCCGATAAACGAAGGCAGTATGCAGAAGCTTTCCGTCAAGGTTGACGACGGCAAGATAACAAAAATTCTTGATATTTACGCAGACGTTGTATCGTCCGATTGTACCGAAACCGACGACGGTGTAAAAGTATCGGGCAAGCTTAATATATGTATGCTTGCGCTTAATGAGGAGGATTTTCCCGTATTTATCGAACGTTCGTCGGATTACGAGCATATAGTAAGCTCGGCGGGAGATTGTAATTCTCTTAAAAATCTTTGCGTCCGTGCGTCAAGCATAAGCTTCAGACTTGCCGACGACAACACCGTTGAAATACGATGTGAGCTTAAAATCACAGCCTGCGGCATAAAACAGGAAACCTTTAAGGCAGTGTCAGATGTTGAAGTGTTTGAAGATAAGCCGATAATCCCCGAAAAATGTGCCCTGACGCTTTATTTTGCGGGCAGAGGAGAGAATCTTTGGAGCATAGCGAAATCTCACAACACACGTCTTGATATGCTCAAAACCGAAAATTCACTTGACGATATGGTGCTTGACAGCGCACAAATGCTGCTTGTGCCGAGAATATAGGAGGGTAGAACAATGGAGGAAAGAAACGTATATCAGGACATTTCCCAGCGAACCGACGGCGATGTGTACATAGGCGTAGTCGGACCGGTAAGAACAGGTAAATCAACTTTTATAAAGCGTTTTATGGACGCACTTGTTTTGCCGAACATAAAAGACGAAAGCATTTACAAACGCACGGTTGATGAGCTTCCGCAGTCCTCGGCAGGCAAAACGATAATGACTACCGAGCCAAAGTTTATCCCCGAGGAATCGGTTGAAATAAACCTTGGAAACAATGCGACCTTTAAAGTCCGTATGATTGACTGCGTAGGCTATATTGTTGACAGTGCCATCGGCTACAACGAAGAAGATATGCCGCGAATGGTAAAAACGCCGTGGTCAGATACCGAAATACCCTTTGACGACGCTGCGGAAATCGGTACAAAAAAGGTAATCACCGACCATTCTACAATAGGTCTTGTCATAACAACGGACGGTTCGTTTTCCGAGATTCCCCGTGAGGATTATGTTGAAAGCGAACAGCGTGTAGTAAACGAACTCAAGGCGATAAACAAACCGTTTATCATACTCCTGAATTCAGCCGAGCCGGAAAGCGAGCGGGCAATATCTCTTGCCGACGAAATGTCAAAGCAGTATGAAGTCCCCGTTTTGCCTGTAAGCTGTATGGAGCTGAGCGAGAACGAGATAAAGCGGATTTTGGCACAGCTTTTGTTTGAATTTCCTATCCGTGAGATAAAGGTGGATATTCCAAAGTGGGTGGTACAGCTTAATAAGGCTCACTGGCTGAAGTCATCGCTGTTTGAGTGTATCAAGGCTTCCGCAAAGAAAATTGAAAAAATTCGTGAGGTACAGCAAACTATCCGAGAAATATCTGAATGTGAATTTGTTACCGATGTCAGAATTGCGGGGCTTGATTTGGGCAGAGGAACGGCCTCGATGGCTGTATCAATAGCGCCGAATCTGTTCTATCGCGTTTTGTCCGAGCAGACGGGGCTGGAAATCAAAGACGAATGTGCGCTACTGAACTGTATAAACGACCTTTCGCAAAAGAAAAAGGAGTTTGACAAAATAGCGCAGGCGTACGACCAGGTAAAAGAAACCGGCTACGGCATAGTAATGCCGACGATTGACGAATTGTCGCTTGAAGAACCTCAGATTATAAAGCAGAGCGGTAAGTACGGAATACGCCTGAAAGCAAGCGCACCGTCTATTCATATGATGAAAGTCGAAACAAAGACCGAGGTCACGCCGATAGTAGGCTCCGAACAGCAGTCGGAGGAGCTTGTGTCTTATTTGCTCAAGGAGTTTGAAGAAAATCCCGAAAAGATATGGGAAAGCAATATATTCGGCAAATCCGTTCACGAGCTTGTAAACGAGGGACTGCACAATAAGCTCTACCGTATGCCTGCCGACGCACGCCGCAGAATAGGCGAAACCATAGAAAAAATTATCAACGACGGCTGTAACGGCTTGATTTGCATAATACTGTAAAAGTATCCTTGACAAATTATTTTTTCGTAAACCCGAAAAATTTGTTAAATTCAACAAAAAAATATTCTCCCCATATTTGTTATTGAAAAAATGCACATAATAACGTATAATAATCGTGTATGCAATTACAGATATGGGGGCTTTTTTATGAATCTTTCATCCATAAATTCATTTATTACCGCTGCCGAGCTATCGCTTGCCGAAAAAGGCATTGAAGCGGCAAAGGTTATACTTACGGGTTTTGTCGTGGTCTTTTCTGTACTTTTGCTGCTGATAGGCATAATAATGCTTTTCGGTTTTGTGATAGAAAAGGCTCAGACTGCGGCTGCCGAACGAAAGAATAAAAAGCTTAAAGAGAGTGTTGAAACAAATGAGGCTTCGGCTCCCGCTCAGCCCGAAAAAACGTCGGTACAGGCTCAAACTGCCGACGACGGAGTACCCGAGGAGGTTGTTGCCGTAATATCGGCGGCTGTTTCTTCAATGTACGGTTCTTCACAAAAGGTGAGAGTAAAGAGCATAAAGAAGTCAAATTCCGGACGTTCTGCGTGGGCAAACGCAGGTGTGTTTGATAATACACGCCCGTTTTAAGAAAGAGAGGACGATATAGAATTATGGAAATTATAAACGGCTTTTGGGAAGCTATTGTCGGACTCTATCAAAGTTCCGGTTTGCAGTCGCTTAATTGGCAAAACTATATAATGATAGGCGTATCAATCGTTTTGCTTTATCTTGCAATCAAAAAACAGTACGAACCGCTTTTGCTTTTGCCTATTGCGTTCGGTATGCTGCTTGTAAACCTTTATCCGCCTATAATGAGCCCGCCTGTCAACAACCTTTTGACTCTCGAACAGTGCGCCGAACAGGGCGTTGCGGTTTCGGGACACGCTCAGACGGTAATCGACGGTGTAACGTATGTTGAAAACACCACCTACGGCGGTTTGCTCTATTATCTCTATCAGGGTGTCAAGCTCGGTATCTATCCGCCGCTTATCTTCTTGGGTATCGGCTGTATGACAGACTTCGGTCCGCTTATTGCAAACCCGAAGAGCCTTATACTCGGCGCTGCCGCTCAGATCGGTATTTTTGTTACCTTTACCGGAGCTATTTTCCTCGGATTTACGCCTGCGGAATCGGGCGCTATAGGAATCATCGGCGGTGCGGACGGTCCTACGGCTATTTACGTTACCACAAAGCTTGCTCCGCATCTTCTCGGCTCAATTGCTATCGCCGCATACTCGTATATGGCACTTGTACCGATTATTCAGCCGCCTATAATGAAGGCTCTTACAACCAAAAAGGAACGTGCGGTAGTTATGGAACAGCTTCGTCCCGTTTCAAAGCTTGAAAAAATTATGTTCCCTGTTATTGTTGTAATCCTTATCTCAATTTTCCTGCCGGATGCTGCACCGCTTGTAGGTATGCTTATGCTCGGTAACCTGTTCAAGGAATCGGGTGTTGTTGACAGAATCGCAAAGGCAGCGCAAAACGAGCTTATGAATATTATCACAATCTTCCTCGGTACTACCGTAGGAGCTACGGCTTCGGGACAGAACTTCCTGACCCTAAGCACAATTAAGATTATTGTTTTGGGCTTGGTAGCTTTTTGTATGGGTACTGCCTTCGGCGTGCTTTTCGGCAAGATTATGTACAAACTTTCGGGCGGAAAGGTAAATCCGCTTATCGGTTCGGCAGGTGTTTCGGCCGTACCTATGGCTGCCCGTGTATCTCAGAGGGTAGGTCAGCAGGAGAATCCCGGAAACTTCCTGCTTATGCACGCAATGGGACCGAACGTTGCAGGTGTTATCGGTTCAGCCGTTGCCGCAGGCGTTCTTTTGAATGTCGTTTGATAAAAATTTAGGGAGGCTTTTGCCTCCCTTTTTTGTTTTTATTCCAATACAGAATTATTATTTTGACGATATATAATATAATTTAAATATAAATATCAATCGCCTGTTAGGCGGCGGGAGTGTTTCGTAATTTCAGTGGAAGTTATCTTTTCCACCGAAACCCTGAGGAGCTTGCGCTCCTTTGCGCTGTTTGCAATCTTTCGCAGGCTATGTTTTCTTTGAGCAAAGCAGAGCATTGCTCTGATTTAAATATAAAGGGGTATAAAGGGGTATATAAAATGACAAAAAATGTCACGGTACAAAAGATAATAAATATTCTCCTGCAGCGAATCAAGTTTATTATTCTTACGACTCTTGTAGTCGGTTTGCTGTTTTTTTTGTATTCAAAGGTAATTGTAACGCCGATGTACAATACTTCCGCAATGATTTATGTACAAAACTACAGCAAATCAGATAAAGCAAGCGACAATAATTCAGAGGGATCCAACGAACAGGCAAAGAAAATTTACGGTTCCGATATAAACGGTTCTACAAATCTCGCAAACATATGCGTAACATTATTTCAGAATTCCGATGAAATCACGTCTCTTTACGACGGATGCAATGTAGTAATTTCCGTTAATACGGATACGTTTTTTATTACAATTTCCGTTGACGGTACGGACCCCGAAAAATGTGCCGATGTTGCAAACAATATTGCAAAAGCAGCCGAGGATGTTTTCCACAACCATTTTGATTACGGTCAGATCGGTTCGATAAGGTCAGCAAAGATTCCCGCTTCTCCTTACGGACCTAACAACCTGAAAAACACGCTTATCGGACTTTTGGTAGGCTTGGCAGCTGCGTGCCTGATTTCAATATTGCTTGAACTTATCGACACCACCGTTAAGCCTGATGATAATCTGCAAATGATGTATGACCTTCCGGTATTTGCAGAGATTCCGGATTTTGAAAAGTCTGAGTAGGTGATAAAGTATGAATATTAAGCTGTTTAACAAATCAAAAAAGTCTAAAAAATCATCTTCCCAAAGAATTGAACTGTCTGAAAAGAGCAAGTTTGCCATTGTTGAGTCATACAAGCTTGCCAGAACCAATATAATGTTTTCTCTTTCAGCTGACGATAAAAAAGTTTTTGCCGTAACGAGCCACTCAAAAGGCGAGGGAAAAAGCACGGTTTCGGCAAATCTTGCAATCTCTTTTTCAAAAATGGAGAAGAAGGTTTTGCTTATTGACTGTGACCTCAGACGTCCTAACGCCCATAATATTTTTAAATTGGATAACACATCCGGCCTTTCAAATGTTATCGGAAAAATGGTGACGTTTGACGAAGTTGTCAACCATGATATTTTGCCGAATCTTGACATTTTGTCAGCCGGTACGATACCGCCTAATCCGTCCGAGCTTTTGTGCTCGTCACGGTTTTCGGAGCTTCTTAATCGACTTGACAGTGAGTATGACTATATAATTCTTGATACTCCGCCCATCGGAATAGTGTCCGACGCATTGCTTCTGAAGGATAATATTTCAGGCTTTGTTGTGGTTATCAGGGAGGGCTCAACTACTCACGGCGATATACGCAACTTACTTAACAGCATAAAGCTTGCCGATTCAAAGGTGCTTGGCTTAATCAAAGTCGGCTGTGACATCAGCAAAAACAGAAACGGCAAGAGAAATTATTCTTATTATCAGTATTATTAGCCTATAGCAACAACAGCCTAACTCGGCAGTTACAATTCAAATAAACAACAGACTCACCAAGTTTTTTTCGTTAAATGGGCGTGAGTCTGTTTTTTTGAACAAAAATGCAAGATTTACAAAAAGCACTTGCATTTTTTTACTGTGTGTATTACAATATACTTATGGTTTAAACTGAATTTTGCAATAATGAATTAAAGGGAGAGCAAAATGGATTATTTAAAAAGCGATAAGCATATGCTTGAAAAAGAATATTCGTCTTTGGAAAAGCTGTTTGAAGAAACCAAGGGCAAAAAACTAAGCCTTAATATGGCAAGGGGAAAACCGGGAAAAGAACAGCTTGATCTTTCTCTCGGACTTCTTGACGTAATAAACAGCAAGTCCGATTTTATCGGCGAAGACGGCATGGACTGCCGCAACTACGGTGTTCTTAAAGGAATTGACGAATGCCGCAGGCTGTTCGGCGAAATGCTCGGTGTAAATTATCAAAACGTAATGGTGGGCGGAAGCTCAAGTCTTAATATGATGTTTGACACGATTTCCTGTATGATGACGAAACCGATAGTTGACGGCTGTAAGCCTTGGTATGAAGTAAAAAACAGAAAATTCCTTTGTCCTGTCCCCGGTTATGACCGTCATTTCGGAATAACCGAGTATTACGGTTTTGAAATGATTCCGGTTCCTATGACCTCGAACGGTCCCGATATGGATATTGTTGAAAAGCTTGTTGAGAGCGACGACACAATTAAGGGCATTTGGTGCGTGCCTAAGTACTCAAATCCCCAGGGCATAACCTACAGCGACGAAACCGTCAGACGTTTTGCCGCATTAAAGCCCGCCGCAAAGGATTTCAGAATAATGTGGGACAATGCTTATTGCATTCACGACCTCAGCGACACCCCCGATACCCTGCTTAACATATATGACGAGTGTGTAAAGGCGGGCAATGAAGATATGCCGATAATCTTCTGTTCAACTTCAAAAATCACCTTCCCCGGTGCAGGAGTTGCGGCAATGGCGGCTTCAAATGCAAATATGAATGTATTTACCGAGCGTTATAATTATGAGATAATCAGCTATGACAAGCTTAATATGCTTCGTCATATCAGATTTTTTAAGAACTATGACGGTATGCTAAAGCATATGCAGCTTCACAAAAAGGTGCTGAAGCCTAAGTTTGAGATTGTTGTCAATACGCTTGAAAAAGAGCTGAAGCCCTGCAATATCGGCGATTGGACCAAACCTAACGGCGGTTATTTTGTCAGCGTTGACGTGCTTCCCGGTACCGCAAAGAGAGTTGTTGCTCTTTGTAAGGAGGCAGGCGTGATACTTACCGGAGCCGGTGCAACATATCCTCTCGGCAAGGATCCCGACGACAAAAACATCCGTATTGCGCCGTCGTTCCCGCCTAATGACGAGCTTCAGACAGCAATGGACGTTTTCTGCGTATGCACAAGGCTTGCGGCGTGCGAAAAACTGCTTTCAATGTGATAAGTGAAAAATAATTCGAGCAATTTTGATGAAAATAAATATTTTTTAATCAAATGTTTGTGTTTCCATTGACTTTTTTATAAAAAAATCTTATAATAACTCTGTTACGTCTGTAAGTATGCAAAGTAACAGAGTTGTTTTTTGCTTAGAAACAGACAATTATGATACGGAGGTTTCAAAGGGATGAAAAGAGTTCCAAAGCCAGTGTTCTTCATTGTTGCTTTGCTGATACTTGCCTTTACGTTTACTGCTGTTTTTGGAATAGCCTATTATAACGGTGATAACAAAGTTACGGTATTCAAGGGTATCAACGACATACGATGGGGAATCGACATCAGGGGCGGCGTTGAGGCGACATTTAAGCCTGCCGACGGTTATGACGCAACTGATGAGCAGTTAGATTCTGCAAAATCAATCATTGAGCTTCGTATGGTTTCTCAGGGTATTACAGATTATGAGCTGTATGCCGATAAGGGCAGCGACAGAATCATTGTACGTTTTCCGTGGAAATCAGATGATGAAGAGCATAACGCAGTTGACGCTATCAACGAAATTTCTTCAACGGCTCAGCTAACATTCAGACCGGGAAAAGAGTACGAAACAACTGACATCGACTCAAACGGCGAATATGTTTACAAAACGCCTAAGGGCGACACACAAACTGTTCTTATGGACGGCTCATCGGTAAAATCAGCCGAAGCGCAGGTTTATCAGGATAACAACGGTGAAGCTCAGTATGTAGTAAGCCTTGAGCTTACAGATGACGGTGCAAAAACCTTTGCCGACATCACATCTACTTATCTTAACCAGACAGTATCTATCTGGATGGATGATATTATGTTATCCGCTCCAACCGTTCAGGCAACGATTACCGACGGCAAGGCTCAGATTTCGGGTGATTTTACAGCGGACGAAGCTACGGCTCTTGCAAATAAGATTAACGCAGGTGCGCTGCCGTTCCAGCTTGAAACCGCAAACTACGGACAAGTCAGCCCGACGCTCGGCGAAAATTCGCTGACGGCTATGGCTGTTGCCGGCATTATAGCTATAATAGTAGTAAGTCTTATTATGATATTCTTCTATCGCTTGCCGGGACTTATCGCAGTAATATCGCTTTGCGGTCAGATGGGACTTACAATCGCCGCCGTTTCGGGCTTCTTTACAACAATCCCGTCGTTCACAATGACGCTTCCGGGTATTGCGGGTATGATTCTTTCAATCGGTATGGGCGTTGACTGTAACGTAATCACAGCCGAGCGTATCAAAGAAGAGCTGCGGACGGGAAGAACTCTTGACAGTGCGCTTGAAAAGGGTACCAAGAACTCACTTTCGGCTATTATCGACGGTAATATGACCGTTGTAATCGTATCAATAATCCTTATGCTTGTATTCGGACCTGCAAATATTCTTTCCGTTATATTCGGCGAGTCAACAACAGGTACTATTTACGCATTCGGTTACACGCTTCTTGTAGGTGTAATTTCAAACTTCATTATGGGTATCTTCCTTACGCGTCTGATGCTCAGAAGTGCTGCGGGTTACAAGTTCCTGCGTCATAAATGGTTGTTTGGAGGTGCAAAGAATGGCAAATAATGTTCAGACTAAAGCTAAAGAACAACTCACAAACGAAGAGATCAGCGAAAAATATAACAACGGCAGAAAGATAATTGATTTTGTCGGCTGCAAAAAGATTTTCTTCGGCATTTCAATAGCGATTATCCTTTTAGGTATTATCTGCAACTGTATTTTCGGCACTACCCTTGATATTCAGTTTACGGGCGGTGCAACGCTAAAATTCAGTTACACGGGTGATCTTGACCAGAACGAGCTTTATGATTTCATTCAGGAAAAGACCACCGACCGAATCACAACAACATTCTCTGCCGACCTTATGGGCTCAACCGGAAACAACGTATCCGTTCAGTTCTCCGGCAACGACGCTATCTCTACCGATATTCAGCAGAGTCTTGAAAAGGATCTTCAGGAAGAATATCCCGATAACAACTTCACAATTCTTGAATCAAACTCTGTTGATGCGTCAATGGGACTTAAATTCCTGCTCAAGTGTATTACGGCGGTTGCCATTGCCAGCGTGCTTATGGTGCTGTATGTTACTATCCGATTCAAAAAAATCGGCGGTTTGTCGGCAGGTGTTATGGCACTTGTTGCACTGTTCCACGATGTTGCGATGATTTACTTCCTTTACGTTATCTTCCGTATGCCTATCGACTCAAACTTCATTGCGGTTGTGCTTATGATTTTGGGTTACTCGCTTAACGATACAATCGTTATTTATGACCGTGTGCGTGAGGAGAGAAAGCTGCTCGGCAGACGTGCAACAACAGCTCAGACATTTAACCTGAGCTGTACAAAGTCACTCAAACGTACTATTATGACATCTGTAACAACAATTTCCGCAATTATTGTAGTTTACGTTGTTGCTGTTGTTTATAACATCTCATCGGTTAAGGGCTTTGCACTTCCGATGATGATCGGTCTGCTTTCGGGCTGTTACTCGTCAATCTGTATCGCAGGTCCTCTTTGGGTAATGTGGCAGAACCGCAAGTCAGCCAAAAGAGCAGCCGCAAAATCTGCAAAAAAATAATAATCCGAGTGCAAGCTTCTGCTTTCTGATAAAAAGCGGAACGCCGCTCCGATTTAAGTTTAATTAAATCAGATTTTCAAAATAAGGGTACTCACTTTCTTTAAGGGAAGTGAGCCCTTTTTTTATACCTGCGCTTTCATAAAAATACATCTGAGGATCGCCGTTTTCAATGCTTGCCCTCATATGCGACATATCCACGCTGATACTGTCAACATAATCGTGTATCAAAAAAATATCAATGTTGCTTGCGGTTTCGTCCCATTCTTCTTCAATTTTTCTGCTTAATTCAACGGCGTTCTCAAAGTCGTCCTTTAACATATATTCATCTATTACGTCCATTTGATCCGAAAATTTATCAGCCTTGCTTCCTACATACCAAAGCTGAAAGAATGCTCCGATTAATGTGACCGCAAGAAATGCCGCCGAAAAGTATATTCTCTTCATATCAATTCTCCTGTCGGGATTTTTTGTCCGATTTGTCTTTCCAAACAATATTATAGTTTCCGAGTGCGTCCAGCGACATAATAAATACATCGCTGACCTTTGCTTTTTCTTTTCTCAAAATCTTATATACGTCGTCCTGAGTTTTTTGGCAGAGATCAAGTGAATTGTCAAGGATTTCGCCGTCGTTTATAACTACCGCTTCGATTTTATTGTCCTTAATCTTTATCTTCATATCCTCGGCGGTCGGCTGACGTTTTTCGGGCTTTTTAAGCACGCTTATTGAGCCGTTGGTTTCCATTATGCAGTATTGAACGCTTTCTATGGAAAAAACGTCCTGCTGCCTAAGCTGAGTAAAAAGGTCCTCGTTGCTGAGTCTCAGCCTTCTCATCTGGCTTTGCAGAATTTCTCCGTCACGAATCACGACAATGGGATTACCGCATACAAGCCGTCTGAATTTGCTGTTCTTTAACATAACGGCACTTGTCAGAATTTCAAGCGCAACAAGTATAATTACGGGTACAACGCCGCTGAAAAACGGCTGTGAGGTGTTCTGCATCGGCAGAGAGGCTATGTTGGAAATTATCAGCGTAGCCACAAGCTCGCTGGGCTGCATATCGCTTATCTGACGTTTTCCCATAATTCGTATCGCAAAAATTACGAACGCATATAAAACTACTGTTCTGATTATAGAAATCAACATATTATCACCGATTTTAATATTTGCTATTTTCTTTATAATATTCTTTACATAATTTAACACCGTATGCAAATACTTACTTTGGTGATACAATGTATAATTCTATCAAAGAAAATAAATCAATGCTGAAAAAGCTTTTTAAGGAATCCGCCGACCTGACAATACGTGAAATGACGCTTATCTCCGAAAATTCCGTGTCGGCAGTGCTGGTGACGATTGAGGGTATGTGCAACAAAGAAGTTACGGCTTCGTCTATACTCACGCCGCTGACGACATACGATTTCGGCAAAAAACAAGGCTCGGACGTAATTGATGAAATTGTTTTGTCGGTGCTTGCGTCAGCCGAGATAATTGAAATCAATACGCTTGACGAGCTTATTTCCTTTGCAACATCGGGCTTTGCGGTAATAGTAGTTGACGGAACAACCAAAATGCTTGCCGTCGGAGCGCAGGGATATTCATACAGAAGCGTGTCCGAGCCTGAAAGCGAGGTTGTACAGAGGGGTTCCCGTGAGGGCTTTACAGAGCCCTTGCGAGTAAATATGTCGATGATACGCCGCCGCATAAAAAGCCCTGACCTTGTGTTTGAAACAATAACGCTCGGAAAAACCTCACGCACGCATATGATGATATGCTATCTTCAAAAGAGCGTGTCGCCCCGACTGCTCAAAAAGGTGCGCCGCCGCCTTGAGGCTTGCGACCTTGAAACGGTTTTTGCGTCGGGCTACCTTACCGAATACCTTGAGGACAAGGATTCAAGATCTATGTTTTCGGGCGTAGGAATTTCAGAGCGTCCCGATACCGTGTGCGGAAAGCTGACCGAGGGAAGAATAGCGATACTGATTGACGGCACACCTGCCGTAATAGTTGTTCCGCACTTGTTTGTCGAGGAGTTCCAGGGCGTTGACGATTATTCAAACCGCCCGTATTATGCGACATTTATCCGAATACTCAAATATATTTCATTTTTTACGGCTGTATTTTTGCCGGGAATTTATACTGCACTTGCTCAGTTCCACCCCGAATATTTCCCGACGTGGATTTTGATAAAGACCTCGGAATCCCTTGCCCAAACGCCCCTGCCCGTAATGCTTGAAGTGATACTGATAACATTTGTCTATGAGATTATGAAGGAAGCGGGACTGCGGATACCCAAGTCGTTGGGTCACGCAGTCAGTATCGTCGGTGCGCTCGTCATAGGTGAAAGCGCCGTAAGTGCAGGTATAATCAGTTCATCTACGCTTATGGTAGTTGCGACCGCCGCAATATGCGGTTATGTAAACTCACCGCTTTATCCGTCAATAATGCTTCTCAGGTTCATTTATATAATTGCCGGCGGCTTGCTCGGATTGTGGGGAATTTTACTTGCTACGGCAGTTGTGCTTATCAATATGTGCGACAAGACCTCGTTAGGGATTCCGTATCTTTCTTCGCTTGCGCCTTTTTCAATACGCAGTATGCGCGACGTGTTCATAAGAGCATCGTGGAAATATCTTTCAAAACGTACAATAAAGGTGCAAAATTTTCCCGAAACGGAGGATGACTGATGCAAATCAATCAAAAATTCGTGTCAAAGCGACTTTTGCTCTCACTTTTCTTTTGTGCGTCATCTGTAATTCTTTTGCAGAATTATAATCTTTCAAAGAACTCCTCATTTTCGTTTGACATTATTTGTCTTGTTGTAGGGATTGCGTTGTGTGCATTGATTTTCTTACCGTCAATAATTCTTAAAACGAAATATAATTATGACGCAGTGTCGTCAATAAAATCTTACTCGCCAAAGCTGTTCTATGTTTTATTTGCAGTTTATGCGGCTTATTTTGTATATTCGGCAGAGTATTTTTTGCTTAGATACACAGAAATGTTCCGTGAAAAATATTCTTCGGAAGCCGCCGAGGCAATAATAGCCTTCATAATGCTTGCAGTGTGCTTTTATGCGGCGTGCCAAGGTTCAAATGTGGTCACAAGATTCGGAATATTTGTGTTCATATTCGGACTGCTGAGCTATATTCTCTTGTTTTCGGGGTCAATTAATTCGCTTGATTTCTTTCACTATGATTTTTCTTTCCATGGCGGTGCGGACAACTTTTGGTCAAACGTCCTGTTTTTTGCAACTCCGTCATTTATAGCCGTTATATTTGCCTGCCTTTCGGGCTACACTCAGAATTTCAGACTGCGCCAGCCTATGATCACTCTGATGATACTTGCACTTGAATTTGCGGCATTTATGTTTTTTATATATTTTGCGCTTGGCGATTATGCCGACAATCAAAGCTATCAGACTTATATTATGGCAAAGGTTTCTCAGATAAGCGAGCTCGGAGGTATTGAGAGCTTTTATTTTGCGCTGACAACGCTTTGTGTTTTTCTGGCGGTTTCGCTGATGCTCTGTTGTATCAACAGAGGAATTGACGACAAAAAGCCTCTTATGAACACTGCGATTTTTGCGGGCGTGATTTTTGCACTGCACATTTGTGCGGTTTGTATTAATCCCGTAAAAGAAGTGTTAACCGACCCTATGATATTTGTAATTTTTACCGTTATAACGGCGTTTTTAATTCCGTTAATTTACCTTTTGGTTATAAGGAGGCGCAAAAATGCTTAAAAAATTAATGGCGGTGTTTTTTTGCCTTGCCCTTTTTATGCTTTCGGGCTGTTCCGAGTCACGGCGTATTGATACTGCGGCGCTTGCCGAGGACGTTACGGTTGACAGCATAAACGGTCAGACGATATACTCCTTTTACCTTTTGTCAAGTGATGAAGCCCCGTGGGCAATAGACATTCCCGCCGACAGCTTTGAGCAGGCGTGCGAGCTTGCCCGACAAAAGTATATTCCGAATATATCGCTCCCTAAAATTAAAATGCTGATGATAAATTCAAATATATATAAACAGACGATGCGCCGTGACATAGAATATATTTCAACTCAGTCGGCTTTTTCACCGATAATGAACGTCACACTTTGCGATTCGGGTACAATCAAAGCAATGAAAGAGGATAAGCGTGTTCCCGAAATTATCGAAAACGAGCTTAGACTGATAAAAGAGGACACCGACCGTATCAGCACAAACTGCGTGTCGGTATTTAACAGCATTGTTAATGATAAGGACGGCTTTGCCGTATCATATATTAGTTCTGATACAGAATTAAAAATTGATACAATTAATATCATTATTTGAAAACAATGCAAAAAGTGAAAAATAATTCACAAAAAGACTTTATCTTAATGCCGTTTTGGTGTATAATATTTTATGTAAAATAGGTTTTGTATACTCAAAAACATCAAAGGCGGTGGATATATGTCAACTGAATTTTCTGTTCCCTTGTCTCAGATTGTTGAAAAATTAAATCTTACAAAGGTTTATCTTGCCGAAAATTATAATGACATAAAAATATCAACGGTTGAAATAAACCGTCCGGGACTTGAACTTACGGGTTATTTTGAATTTTTTGACAATAAGCGTATTCAGGTGCTCGGAAATACGGAATTTGCTTATCTGGGACGTTTTGGTTCGGAAGCGCAGAGTAATAGATTCGATTTTCAGCTTCGGTCCGCCTGCCGTAATAATATGCCGTGACATCGAGCCGTCAAACGCAATATTGGAGAGCGCAAAGCTCCACAAGGTATCAATATTCAGCACCAACGACAGCACCTCCGACCTTACCGCTCGGCTTGTACAGTTCCTTAACCGAGTGCTTGCGCCGAGAATCACACGCCATGGCGTATTGGTTGAGGTTTACGGCGAGGGCTGTTTGCTGATCGGTGACAGCGGCGTAGGAAAGAGCGAAACTGCGATTGAGCTTATAAAGAGAGGTCACCGTCTTGTTGCCGACGACGCAGTTGAGATACTCCGAACCTCCGCCAGCACGCTTGTCGGTCAGTCACCTCAAAATATACGTCATTTTATTGAGCTGAGGGGCATAGGAATAATCAATGCACGCCAGCTTTTCGGTATGGGCGCTATCAAGACAAACGAAAAATTAGACCTTGTTATCAACCTTGAACTGTGGGACAGCGCAAAGGTTTATGACCGTATGGGACTTGCAAACGAATATATGGAAATACTCGGCGTTGAGGTTCCGACGATAACCATACCCGTAAAGCCCGGACGTAACCTTGCGGTAATAATCGAGGTTGCCGCAATGAACAACAGACAGAAGAAGATGGGCTATAACGCCGCTCAGGACCTGCTTGTCAGTCTTGGAATGGACGTAAACGATATTGAAGAATCGCCAAAAGTTATAGTTGATAAATGGGGAAATCAGTAAATCCTTTAAAAAACCATAACCAATTCGGGGGTACAGATGAATAACACAGAAGCAATCTACAATCTTGCAAAAATTCTCGGTTGTGACGCACGCAGAAACGAACCGATGAAAAAGCACACTACATTCAAGATTGGCGGAAACGCCGACACATACATAAAGGTTAAAACGCTTTCAAAGCTCAGCACAATACTCAGGGAGTGCAAGGATTCAGACGTTGATTTTCTTTTGCTCGGCAACGGAAGCAACCTGCTTGTGAGCGACGAGGGGCTTAATAAAGCCGTCATTCGCCTTGACGGTGATTTTCGCAATATTACGCTTGTGGACGAAACAACCGTTTACTGCGGCGCAGGAGCTTCTCTTGCGTATCTTTGCAAATTTGCGCTCAGATGCGGGCTTTCCGGGCTTGAATTTGCATGGGGAATTCCGGGAACGGTCGGCGGAGCAGTGTTTATGAACGCAGGAGCCTACGGCGGAGAAATGAAGGACGTTGTTTACAGCGTGTCGCATATTTCTCCCGACGGAAAGCTCGGCAGAACAGAAAAAGACGATCTCGGATTTGGCTATCGCACAAGCGTTTACCGCAAAAACGGATTTATTATAACAGGCGTTACATTAAAGCTCAAAAAGGGAAACGCCGATGAAATCAGAGCGCAGATGGACGATTATCTCAACCGCCGCAACACAAAACAGCCGCTTGAATATCCGAGCGCAGGCAGTGTGTTTAAGCGTCCCGAGGGCAACTACGCCGGTGCGCTTATCGAGCAGTGCGGTCTGAAGGGCAAAACCGTCGGTGGCGCTCAGGTTTCGGAAAAGCACGCAGGCTTTATTATCAACAAATCAAACGCTACTGCAAATGATGTAAAGACTCTTATAAAAGAAGTGCAAACCACGGTGTCCGAAAAGACGGGTTATAATTTGGAATGTGAATTGATAATTCTACAAAAGAATTAAGGTGATTTTTTGGAATTTGTAATAATAACGGGAATGTCCGGCGCAGGCAAAACCTCTGCTCTTCACATTCTTGAGGACATAGGCTACTACTGCGTTGATAACATACCTGCTTCACTGCTTGCTACCTTCTATACGCTATGCTCAAAATCAGACGACGATATGATGAAGCGCGTTGCTGTTGTTGTTGACGTCAGGGGCAATGAAAATTATGACAAAATGAACACTGATATTGAGGAGTTCAAAACCTCTCACAATGATGTTAAGATACTGTTCATTGACGCAAAAACCGACACTCTCATTATTCGCTACAAGGAAACACGCCGCAAGCATCCGCTTTCGGAGCGGCTCAAGGACGGAACCGTGGCGGAGGAGGTTGAATATGAAAAAGCGCTTTTGATGCCTGTAAGACGATTGGCGGACTATAAGGTTGATACAAGCTATATGTCAAACAAACAGCTCAGAGAGCGCATTATGTCGATGTTTATGGACGACACCTCACAAAGCCTTACGCTTACGTTTATGTCGTTCGGCTTTAAATACGGAATACCGCTTGAAGCCGACCTGATAATTGACGTAAGATGTCTGCCCAATCCTTTTTATATTCCCGAGCTAAAGCCGCTTACGGGCAACGATAAGGTTGTGCGGGACTATGTTCTTAACAGCGAGGATACGCAAAAATTTTTGCGCCTTACGCTTGATTTGCTTGATTTTTCCGTGCCGCTTTATCTTAAAGAAGGAAAAAGCGAGCTTGTGGTAGGTATCGGCTGTACGGGCGGCAAGCACCGCAGTGTGACGATTGCACGCTGCCTTAAAGAGCATTTCTATCAAAAGGGATACAAATGTGTTATTCAGCACAGGGACGTTAATAAATAAGGGGGACAAGCGTGTCGTTTTCGTCCGAGGTTAAAAGGGAAATCTGCTCAAACGATGTGTTTGACAGAGAATCACTCAAAGCCGAGCTTTACGGACTTTTGCTTTTCGGCAAGACGTTTTCCGAAGGCTCTATAATATTTACAACAGAAAACAAATATGTCAGCAAAAGAATAACAATGCTTTTGCAGAATTTATATATGCCGATAATCGAAAAGCGCACTGCTCTGCGTACAAAGTCGGAGCAATCTCAGCTTTATCGCATATCTGTAGTCGGCGGGGATGACTGCAAGCGTATTTTTGACGACTTCGGTCATTCAAAGTCGCAGGTAACACTTCGGGTCAACAGAGCCAATGTGTCAAGCGACGAGCTTTCAAAGTCGTTTTTGCGGGGCGTGTTTCTGAGCTGCGGCTCGGTGTCGTCTCCCGAAAAAAGCTATCACGGTGAATTTTGCGTTCCGCACAAAAATCTTTCGGTTGATTTGTGCAAAATTCTCGGTGAGGTAACCGAATGTACCTTTTGCCCGAAAACGGTTTTGAGAAACGGCAACTATGTTGTCTATTTTAAGGGCAGCGAACAGATATGCGACCTGCTTACATATATCGGAGCGCCGCTGAGCGCAATGGAAATTATGGGGACAAAAGCAGTAAAGCAGGTGCGGAACAATATAAACAGAAGAATAAACGGCGAGGTCGCAAACATCGGAAGGATAGCGTCCGCTTCGGCAAAACAGCTTGAGGCGATTAATTATATAAAAAGCACAAAGGGGCTTAATTCACTGCCGGACGATCTGCGTGAAATCGCTTATCTCAGGCTTGAAAATCCCGAAATGTCGCTTCGTGACCTGGGGCAAAACCTGACTCCGCCGATCAGCCGCAGCGGAGCAAATCACAGGATACAGCGTCTGCTTGAATATGCAGACCTTGAGGAGGATAAACGAAATGGAAAATAAGCTGACACTTGAGCAGGCAAATCAAAAGCTTGAACAGACCGTCAGAAGTATGGAGGACAAAAGTCTTACGCTTCAGCAAAGCATTGATTTGTATGCGCAGGCGTGCGAACTGCTTGCATACTGTATGAAGGAGCTTGACAGCTACAAGGGACAGATAGAGGAAGTAAACCAAAGGCTTAAAAGGATGAAAAACGGGGAGGACAAGGCGTGATGGATTATGTTGGATTGACCGAAAAGGCAATAAACGATTTTTTGCCGAATGTCGGCGAACGTGAAAAGGTTTTGATTGAGGCTATGAAGTACAGCCTTGAAGCGGGCGGAAAGCGAGTGCGCCCAAGCCTTGTTTTTGAATTTAATTCGCTCTGCGGCGGCGACACAGAAGCGGCGGTGCCGTTTGCCTGCGCTGTTGAAATGCTTCACACATATTCGCTAATTCACGATGACCTGCCGTGTATGGACAACGATGATTTTCGTCGGGGAAAACCGTCAAACCACAAGGTTTACGGCGAAGATATAGCTATCCTTGCGGGTGACGCTCTGCTGACGCTTGCGTTTGAGGTGCTCACCTCCGACAGAGCGGCAGAGGCTGCGGGTGAAAAGGCGAGCCGCACAGCCGCAAATACTCTTGCACGCTATACGGGCGCAAGCGGTATGGTAGGCGGTCAGGTTATTGATATAATCAGCGAAAACACAAGCGCACCCATTGAGGTGTTAAGAGAAATGGACTACAAAAAAACAGCCTGTCTTATCAAGGCTGCCTGCGAGCTTGGCTGTATATCCGCAAACGCCGACCCAAAAATGATTGAAGCCGCTTCGCTTTACGGGGAAAACCTTGGAATAGCATTCCAGATTCAGGACGATATTCTCGACGCAATTTCCTCCGACGAAGAACTGGGCAAGCCTGTCGGCAGTGACGAGGAAAACAGCAAATCGACCTATGTTTCTCTGCTCGGTATCCACAAATGCAAAAAGCTTGTCGACGAGCTTACTCACAGCGCAATCGCAGCTTTGCAGGCTTTTGAAGGCGATACCGCAGAACTCAGAGAATACGCTCTTCAGCTTGCAAAGCGCAGTAAATAACCGACTTTTGAATATTACTGCAATTTTTGATATAATAAATGTTAAATCAAATTTGTATTGACGATATAGGAAATGTATATTTATGGGTGAATACAGAATTCTTCCTACAATTAAATCGCCGAGCGACGTCAAAAGGCTTTCGGAAGACGATATAAAGCTTCTTTGCACGGAAATCAGAGAAAAGCTTGTTGAGGTCGTGTCGGTAAACGGCGGACACCTTTCGCCGAATCTCGGTGTTGTGGAGCTTACCGTAGCCCTGCACCGAAGCTTTAATATGCCCAAGGACAGCATTGTATGGGACGTAGGACATCAAAGCTATACTCACAAGCTGCTTACAGGCAGATACAAAGACTTTGACACCCTGCGCCTAAAGGACGGTATTTCGGGTTTTCCGAAGCGTGAAGAGAGCCGCTATGATGATTTCAATACCGGTCACAGCAGTACCTCAATTTCCGCCGCTTTCGGAATCGCAAACGCAAAGCTTTTGTCGGGTGACAACAGCAATACCATTGCCGTGATAGGCGACGGCTCTTTTACGGGCGGACTTGCGTTTGAGGGAATGAACAACGCAGGACGTTTCAACAAAAACTTTATTGTTGTATTAAACGACAACAAAATGTCGATTTCCAAAAACGTCGGAGCGATTCCCCGCTATCTCACGACCGTTCGTATTCAGCCGTGGTATATCAGGGCAAAGCACGTTACCGAAAAGCTCCTTTCAAAGATACCGCTTATCGGGCGTCCGATAAAAGGATTATTAAGGCGAAGTAAATCAAAAATAAAGAATCTTGTCTATAAAAATACGCTTTTCGACTGCTTTGGATTTACCTATCTCGGACCTATCGACGGTCATAGCGTCGAGGAGCTTGAAAACGCATTTAAAGCGGCAAAAAAGATTAACGCCCCCGTGCTTTTGCACGTTGTTACCAAAAAAGGCAAGGGCTACCAGCCTGCCGAGGATAAGCCGGGCGAATTTCACGGTATCGGTAAATTTGACATTGATTCGGGCGAGCCTATCTCAAGCCACAGAGGATTTTCCGCAGTGTTCGGCTCGTTTTTGTGCGAGCTTGCCGAAAATGACGGAAAGATATGTGCAATAACCGCCGCTATGGCTTACGGCACGGGGCTCAGAGAATTTTCACATTTATACAAGGATAGATTTTTTGACGTCGGCATAGCCGAGGAGCACGCCGTAACCTTTGGATGCGGACTTGCCGCAAAGGGTATGCGCCCTGTTTTTGCGGTGTATTCAACCTTTTTACAGCGAGCCTACGACCAGCTTATCCACGACGCAGCTCTGGGAAAGCTCCACCTTGTCCTTGCGATAGACAGGGCGGGCATAGTGGGCAGTGACGGCGAAACTCATCAGGGAGTTTTTGACGTTTCAATACTCAATACTATCCCGAATGCGACTATCTATTCGCCCGCCTACTTTGACGGATTGAGAAAATCCCTGCACAACGCCGTCTATGTTTGCGACGAGCTTGCCGCAGTGCGCTATCCGAGAGGCGGAGAGCTTTACAGACCCGACGATTTCGGAGAAGAAAGCATAGATTATAATATATACGGCAGTAAAGACTGCAAAAATCTTATTGTAACCTACGGCAGACTGTTTTCATATGCCGCAAAGGCAAAAGAAATGCTCAGCGAGCAGGGCTTGGAGGTATGCATACTGAAGCTCTGTAAGCTCAAGCCGATAAATTCCGAAGCGGTAGAGTTTGCGGCCGGATTTGAAAACGTGTGGTTCTTTGAAGAGGGTATTAAAAACGGCGGAATAGCAAGAAATTTTTCCGATATGCTGTTTTATAAAAGCTTTAAGGGCAATTATCATATCAAAGCCATAAACGATAAATTCGTAAAGCAAATGTCCGTTTCCGAGGCGCTCTCAATGCTCAGGCTTGACAGCAGGGGAATGGTTGATGTGATAACAAAAGATTTGGGAAAAAAGGCAGATATATGAAAAAAAGATTGGATATACTGGTATATGAAAAGGGATTTGCCGAAAGCCGTGAAAAAGCCAAAGCAGTAATAATGTCGGGGCTTGTATATGTTGATAATCAAAAGGCGGACAAATGCGGCACTTCTTATGATGAAAATTCAAAAATTGAGGTCAGGGGAAACGCACTGCGCTATGTCAGCCGAGGCGGTTTGAAGCTTGAAAAGGCTATTAACAATTTTGACCTTGACCTAAAAGACAAGATAACAATGGACATCGGAGCTTCAACAGGCGGCTTTACCGATTGTATGCTCCAAAACGGCGCAAAAAAGGTATATTCCATTGACGTGGGCTACGGTCAGCTTGCGTGGAAGCTCAGAAACGACGGACGGGTGGTAAACCTTGAACGCACCAATATGCGAAAGGTTACCCGTGAACAGGTACCCGATGATATAGACTTTTTTTCGGTAGACGTATCGTTTATATCGCTGAGGTTGATTTTGCCTGTCGCAAGACAGCTTATGGCAGAAAACGCACAGGCGGTTTGCCTTATAAAACCTCAGTTTGAGGCGGGACGAGGCAAGGTAGGGAAAAAGGGCGTTGTCCGTGATCCCGAAGTACATATTGAAGTTGTGCAGGGAATTTATGATTTTTGCCTGCAAAACGGTTTTGACGTTTTGAACCTTGATTTTTCGCCGATAAAAGGCCCCGAGGGCAACATAGAATACCTGATACATCTGCAAAAAAGCGATAATCCGAAATCTTATGTAAATATAACTCCCCGTGAGCTTGTGGAAAGCTCACACAAACAGCTTGACAAACAGGTGACTATATGAAGATAGCTTTGATAGTAAATCTTTCAAAAGAAAAGGCAATTTCCTGCGCCGAACAGATAACACGGCTTATGTATGAACACGGAGCAAGTGTGCTTATGCCTGCGGAATGTAAATCGGTGTTTTCAAATCCCGTAATTACGTTTGCAAATACGACGGAGGATTTGTTTGCGCTTTGCGATACAGCCGTTACCATAGGCGGCGACGGCACGATAATCCACGCCGCAAAGTACGCCGCAGCGTTTTCAAAGCCGCTCATAGGCGTAAATGTCGGCAGGCTCGGATTTGCCGCAGACGTTGAAATTGATGAAACAGACAGCCTTGTAAAGCTCCTTGACGGCAGCTGCTGCTCCGAAACCAGAATGTTGCTTGACGTTGCGGTTCAAAATGGGCAGGCTACAAAGCATTATCTTGCCGTGAACGACGCAGTTATCGCCCGAGGTCTGTTGTCTAAGATAGTCGATTTCAAGGTTTCGCTCAACGGCGAGGTCATTTCGGGCTACCGTGCGGACGGACTGCTGTTTTCAACGCCTACCGGCTCAACGGCATATTCGCTTTCGGCAGGAGGACCTATCCTTGCGCCGCAGATGGAATGTATTCTTATGACGCCGGTTTGTCCGCACTCGCTGTTTTCACGCTCGGTGCTTTTTGACGCATATTCCGAGCTTTCGATAACCGCAAAAATACCGTCCGAATGCAGCTGCCTGCTGACAATAGACGGCGAAAAAAATATTGACATTCTCGATACCGACAAGGTTATAATAACAAGGTCAAAGCTAAAGCTTGAGATGCTCTCAATACACAAGCGCAATTTTTACAAGCGCCTTAATGAAAAGCTGAAAGAGAGGGAATTATAATGAAATCGGGACGGCACGCAAAAATTCTTGAAATAATCTCCGAATTTTCAATAGAAACCCAGGACGAACTGCTTACACGTCTGAGAGCGGAGGGCTACAAAGCCACTCAGGCAACCATTTCCCGTGACATCAAGGCTCTTCGGCTTGTTAAGGCTCTCGGCAAGGACGGAAAGTACCGCTATATTTCCGCTTCCGACACCGCAGGCGACAACCGTTCGGGCTTTGAAGCTATGTTTTCTTCGTCGGTCAGGACGGTTGACTTTGCTCAGAATATAGTTGTTATAAAAACCTACAGCGGAATGGCAAACGCAGTTTGCGCTTCTCTTGATTCAACGGAACATTCGGTTATAGTCGGCACTATCGCAGGCGACGATACGATTTTTGTTGCCTGCCGCACAACGGAGCTTGCACAGGCTCTTACCGATAAACTTAAAAAGCTGATCTGACAGGAATGAATTTAAATGCTGAAAACTTTGTATATTGAAAATATTGCGGTTATTGAAAAAACCTCAATAGACTTTAATTCGGGACTTAATGTTCTTACCGGCGAAACAGGCGCAGGAAAGAGCATAATAATTGACGCAATAAATGCAATAATGGGACAGCGTACCTCAAAGAATATTATCCGCACAGGCGAACAAAGTGCGTTTGTGAGCGCACAGTTTGACGACATCAATTCAACCGTGCGGCAAAAGCTCGGGGAACTCGGTTTTTCCGATGACGACGGAGAGCTTATACTCCAGAGAACCCTTTCGGCAAACGGAAAAAGCGCCTGCAAGATTAACGGCAGACCCGCAACCGCTTCTATGCTCAGAGAGCTGTCGCTTGACCTTATAAATATTCACGGTCAGCACGAAAGCTATGAGCTTTTTTCTCCCGAAACCCATATTGATTACATAGACAGCTTTGCAAAGGATGAAGCCCTGCTTGCCGATTATAAGCAGAAATACGCTGAGTATAAAATTCTCAAAAAGAAATTAAACGAAGCTCATACGGATGAAAGCGAACGCCTGCGTGAGATAGACCTGCTGACATTTCAGGCAAACGAGCTTTCACAGGCAGACGTTCAGGTCGGCGAAGAGGACGCACTCGACGCCGAGCGAAACTCATTGATGAACTTTGAAAAGATATATGCGCTTTTAAACAAAGCAAAAATGCTGCTTGACGGCGACGATTCAAACGGAGGAACGGAAGCCGTAGACCTTGCTTCCTCGGCAATGCAGTCCGCTGCCGAGCTTGACGACTCCTACGAGGAGCTGAGCAGTAATCTGACCGATATATATTATACGCTGAGGGACGTAAGCGAGAGTATAGGCGATTTTATCGAAAGCATTGACGGCGATCCCGAAAGACTTGAAGAAATCGAAGAAAGGCTTGATCTTCTCAACCGCCTTTCACGCAAATATAACTGCCCCTGTGACGAACTGCCCGAATATGCCGAGCAGATTCAAGCCCGACTTGACGAGCTTTTAAGCTACGACAAAAACCGTGACGAGCTTGAAGAAGCGTGCCGAAAAGCCGAGCAGCTCACGCTTGATGCGGCTGAAAAGCTGAGCACCTGCCGCAAAAAAGCCTCCGAGGTGTTCGCCAAAAGGGTAAAGACCGAAATGCGGTTTCTCAATATGCCGAACGTAGAGCTTGTGCCTGAGTTTGAGCAGACCGAGCTTTCCCCCAAGGGCATTGACAGGGTTGAGCTTTTGATTTCCGCAAACCCCGGTGAAACGCCGAGACCCGTTGCAAGGATAGCCTCGGGCGGTGAGCTTTCAAGAATGATGCTTGCGATTAAGACCGTTCTTGCCGCTGCCGATACGGTGGATACGCTGATATTTGACGAAGTGGATACGGGAATTTCAGGCTCAGCCGCCGAAAAGGTGGGACTGAAGCTCAAAGAGGTTTCGGAAAGCCGACAGGTGCTTTGCGTAACGCATCAGGCGCAGATTGCCGCACTTGCCGACAGTCACTATCTTATACAAAAGCAAATTGAAAACGGACGAACATATACAAATGTTGCCCTGCTTGACCGAAACGGCAGGAAAAACGAGCTTGCCCGAATTATCGGCGGCGTAAATATCACCGAAGCCGCACTTTCTCATGCCGACTCAATGCTTGCCGAACACAATAATTAATCATTACTTGTATCAGATAAAAAATCCCGAAAGGAAGACGCAAATTGAAGCTCTGGAACATCGCAAAGCTCAACAAAGCCGAGGTTTCAAAAATTGAATCACAATACAGCTTGCCTACCGTTCTTGCAATGATGCTCGAGCTCAGGGGTATAAGCTCCCGTGAGGAAGTCAGCGATTTTCTTTTTAACGATTCGGACATTGCATCGCCCTTTGAGATAAAGGATATGGACAAGGCGGCAAAGCGAATTAACCGAGCGATAGACAGCGGCGAGCTGATATGCGTTTACGGTGATTTTGATGTTGACGGCGTAACTTCAACGGCAATTATGTATTCATATCTGCAAACAGTGTCCGCAAACGCAATGTACTACATACCCTCCCGCGAGGAAGAAGGCTACGGAATGAACAAAAACGCAGTCGATTTTCTCAATGAAATGGGAGTAAAGCTGATAGTAACGGTTGACAACGGAATTGCCGCCAATGATGAGATTGCCTATGCCGGCACGCTGGGCATAGATACCGTAGTAACCGACCACCATATGCCGCAAAAAAGCCTTCCGCCCGCATATGCAGTTGTTGACCCTCACCGTGAGGATTGTAAAAGCCGTTTTAAAAACCTATGCGGCGCAGGCGTGGCGTTTAAGCTGATTATGGCTCTGGAGGGCGAATTGTGCGATTTTGAGTCGCTTTATGATAACTATTCCGATTTGCTTTGTCTTGCTACGATTGCAGATATTGTCGAATTAAAGGGAGAAAACCGAGCCTTTGTAAAGCACGGACTTCAAAATCTCAGAAACTGCGACCGTGTGGGAATAAACAAGCTGATTGAAAAGGCAGAAATCAATAAAAGCGAGCTGTCGGTTTACGACGTATCGTTCAGGTTAGCTCCAAGGCTTAATTCCGTCGGAAGACTCGGCAAATGTGACGACGCAGTAAAACTGCTTTTGACAGATGATGAAGCCGAGGCGGAGGAAATTGCCGAAACGATGTGCGACGATAACTCACAACGCCGACAAATCGAAGCTTCCGAGCTTGCGGAAATCGACAATATGATAAAGAAAAACCCGTCGCTTGTTACCTCGCGGGTGATTGTGATAGACGGCAACAACTGGCGGCAGGGAGTAAACGGACTTGTTGCGGCACGATTAAAAGAAGCTTACGGAAAGCCGACAGTTGTAATTTCACGTCACGGCGATGACGCCAAGGGATCGGGCAGGAGCGTAGAGGGATTTCCTCTGCACACAGCCGTAGCATTTTGCGGCGATTTGCTCACACACTACGGCGGTCATCCTATGGCGGCAGGCTTGTCGCTTGAATCGGGAAATATAGAATTATTCCGTAAAAGAATTAACGAGTTTGCAGACGCATATGAAAATATGCCGTTTGACGCACTTAATATATCCTGCAAGCTCAACCCGGCAGGAATATCGGTTGAGCTGATACAAAATCTTGAATATCTCAAGCCCTACGGCGCAGGCAACCCCACGCCGCTTTTCGGGCTTTTCAATATGACGATTTCCAATATTATTCCTTTATCGAATAATAAACATCTTCGCCTTGTGCTGACAAGGGGAAATACAACAATAGAAGCATTGCAATTCGGTATGTCAACATATACTTTTCCATATACTAAAGGTGATACGGTCGATATAGCGGCAAAGCTCAGTCTGAACGAATACAACGGCAATGTAAAACCGTCCGTATGTATTCAGGCAATAAAATTTTCATCGGACGATTCCGAAGAAATGCTTAAAAGCCTGAGAATATTTGAAGATTTTTGCGGCGGAACACCGCTTTCAAGGTCACAGATAATAAGCATTTTACCCGAAAGACAGGATTTTGCCCTGCTGTATACATTCCTGCGCCGAAACGGAGGCTACGCATTTCCGACGGAAACATTGGCGCACAGGCTTGACAACAGGCTGACATATGGTAAAATCAGAGTTATTCTTGAAGCATTAAGCGAGCTTGGGCTTATAGAGATTTGCGAGGGTATAAAACAAAATGAAATCACGCTCAGGGACAGCACAAAAAAGGTTGACCTTGAGTCGGCAAAAATAATAAGACAGCTCAGGGAGGCGTCACGGTGAGCAAATATTCAAAGATAGCGCATTATCAGGATTTTACGGAGTTGCTGAATATTCTTGAACATTCAAGCAACGAATATGATATTGACAAAATTACAAGGGCATATAAATTTGCCGAAAAGGCTCACGGCGACCAGCGCAGAGTGTCGGGAATACCTTATATACTTCATCCCACGTCGGTAGCCTGTATTGTGGCAGAGCTGGGAATGGACACCGATTCTATCTGCGGTGCGCTTTTGCACGACGTAGTTGAGGACACTCCCGTTATGCTTGACGAAATAAAAAAGCAGTTTGGCGCCGATGTTGCAAAGCTTATTGACGGAGTTACCAAAATTTCTAAAATACCGTATTCCACCCGTGAACAGCAGCAGGCGGAAAACATCAGAAAAATGCTTATCGCAATGGCAGACGACATTCGTGTTATCATCATAAAGCTTGCCGACAGACTGCACAATATGCGTACAATGGACTGTATGCCCGAACAAAAGCGCAGAGACAAGTCGCTTGAAAATATGGAAGTTTTTGCGCCGATAGCTCACCGCCTCGGTATCAAAACCATAAAAGACGAGCTTGAGGATCGTTCTTTGCAATATCTTGATCCAATCGGCTACAAGGAGATTGAAGACAAGCTCCTTATGAATGAAGAGGGCAGAGATAAATTTATCGAGTCCATAAAGGAACAGATACTTGAAAAAACAAAGGATACCATAAAGAATATTTATATCAGCGGACGTGTAAAGAGCATTAACAGCATTTACCGCAAAACCTATATGAGAAACCGCTCGATGGATCAGATATTCGATGTGTTTGCCGTGCGTGTTATAGTGGATAACGTGTCCGACTGTTACAATGTGCTTGGCGTTGTACACGATATTTTCAAGCCGATACCCAACCGTTTTAAGGACTATATCTCAATGCCGAAGCCAAATATGTATCAGTCCCTGCATACGACCGTGCTTGATAAAAACGCAATTCCGTTTGAGGTGCAGATACGCACATGGGAAATGCACTACACCGCCGAATACGGAATCGCCGCTCATTGGAAGTACAAGCTCGGTATGGGCGCAGACAGCAAGGGTGAAGACAGGCTCCAACAGAATATTCAAAGAGTTAAGAAAATGATCCTCGATCAGCTTGAAACCGAGGATTCCACCGAAATAGCAAAGAACATACGCAACGATTTTGAAGAAAACGATGTTTATGTATTCACGCCGAAGGGCGACGTTATCAGCCTGCCGAGAGGCTCAACGCCGATTGATATGGCGTACATCATTCACACGCAGGTAGGTCACAGAATTGTGGGCGCAAAGGTCAACGGAAAAATAGTTCCGATTGATTATGTGCTGAAATCGGGCGAGATTTGCGAAATTATCACGCAAAAGGAGGAGCATCCCAACCGTGCGTGGATAGACATCTGCAAAACCGCCTCCGCAAAGTCAAAAATACGCCAGTGGTATAAGCACGAAAAGCGTGATGAAAACATTGTTGAGGGCAAGCAGATGCTTGAACGTGAATTCAAGCGCCACGGAATTAACCTTGCAGAAAACGAGTGGGACGATTTTCTTCATAAATTGTATTTTAAAAAATATAATACTATCGAAGATTTTTATGCGGCTATCGGTTACGGCGGAGTTCAGCTTTGGAAGATTATGCCGAGGCTCAAGGAGGAATACCAAAGAACCTATGCCGAAAATATCGAAAACATAACGGTCCCTCAGGCTCCCGTAAAGCGCACAAAGTCCACTTCGGGCGTAGTAATCGAGGGTACGGACGCAGGCGATGTGCTTATCAAGTTTTCAAATTGCTGTAATCCGCTTCCCGGTGACGATATAATCGGCTACATTACGAGAGGCTACGGCGTTTCTATCCACAAGCGCACCTGCACAAATGTGCCGAAAGACATTTCAAAATGTGAAGAACCCGAACGCTGGGTATCCTGCTATTGGGAGGACGAGGTAGGCGAAGCGTTCCGAAGCACGCTCCAAATTATGGCAAACGACCGCACGGGACTTCTTGCGGACGTGACGATAATGCTTTCAAATATGCACATATTTATTCACTCACTGAATTCCCGTGAACTGAAAAACGGAAAGGCTGTCGTTACTGCGACTATCGACGTAATGGGGCGGAACCACCTCAGAGGCGTTATATCAAAGCTTTCCGACATAAACGGAATCGAAGAAATTACGAGGCTTTAATATGAAGGCAATTTTACAGCGTGTATCGCACGCACAGGTTGATGTTGAAGAAAATACCGTCGGCAGTATCGGCAAAGGCTTTTTGATACTGCTCGGCGTGGAAAACGGCGATGACAGAATCGAAGCCGATGTGCTTGCCGCAAAAATATCGGGTCTGAGGATATTTACCGATGAAAACGATAAGATGAATCTTTCGCTTTCCGATATTGACGGCTCTGTACTTGTTATCTCAAATTTCACGCTTTGCGCCGACTGCTCCCATGGCAGACGTCCGAGCTTTATAAATGCGGCTCGTCCCGAAAATGCCGAACCGCTTTATGAATATTTTTGTCAAAAGCTCCTTGACAACGGAGTTGCAAGGGTAGAAAAGGGAATTTTCGGAGCGGATATGAAGGTATCTCTTCTTAACGACGGTCCCGTAACGATAGATATTAACTCAAAGGATTTGAAAAGATGATAAAAATTAAAATTTATAATGTAACATTTCTTGATACAAACTGCTGTTACCTTGTTGACGAAGCAACAAAGAAATCGGCGGTTGTCGATCCGGGCGGACGAAGCGATGAGCTTATCGAAAAGATAAACTCCGACGGAGGACACCTTGAATATGTAATGCTTACTCACGGTCATTATGACCACATTTACTTTGCAAAACAGCTTGCCGATATGTTTGGGGCAAAAATTGTAACAGGGGAGAAGAACAACGAATTTCTCAGCAACCCTGCGCTTAACCTGACCGCAAAGCACAATATCAGCCTTGCGCCGTTTTCCGCCGATATAAAGCTAAAGGACGGCGATACCTTTATGCTCGGCGAAACGCAGATTAAGTATATTACTACCCCCGGACACACAAGCGGATGCGGCTCGTATATTTTTGATGATGTGATAATTTGCGGCGACACGCTGTTCTGCGAGTCCTACGGCAGAGTCGATCTTCCTACGGGCAACTATGGCGATATGGTTGCGTCGCTCAAAAAGCTAAAGGAGCTTGACGGAGATTACAAGGTGATTCCGGGGCACGGCGAGCTTACCACGCTTGAGCACGAAAGAAAATACAATCCGCTTATGAGAGCCCTTTGATATGAATTTATACGTTAATAACAACAAATTTCACTTTGAGCTTGAAAACCTTACAAGGCTGTTTTTCCCCGATGAAAAGATAAACGTGTATCACAATGCCGAAAGCGAAAACACGCCGTATATTTTAGCCGAGATTTCGGATAAAATAACCGTAAGAACGAATATTAACGGCTTTACGGCGGAAAAATCCGCTCAGCTTTGCGATGACGATAATTCAAACGAGCTTGCAACCGTTCGCTTGCTCTATATGATTTTGTCCGATTATACGGGTGTATCACAGCCGTGGGGACTGCTCACGGGAGTACGCCCCGTGAAATTGTTGAGGAACATAATTAAAGAGGTCGGCGAAACAAAAGCAAGGCAAAGGTTTTTAAACGACTTTTTCGTCAGTCCGGAAAAGCTCAGCCTTGCCGAAAGCACAGAAAGCAACGAAAGGCGCATATTGGAGCTTTCAAAGCCCGACTCCTTCAGCTTGTATGTCGGAATACCGTTTTGCCCGTCAAGATGCAGTTATTGTTCGTTTGTAATGTCGTCAATAGAGCGTGCAAAAAAGCTTATCGACCCGTATGTTGACCTTTTGTGCGAAGAACTTAAGGCTACCGCCGAGATTGCTTCCGTGCTGGGTCTAAGGCTTGAAACCGTATATTTCGGCGGCGGAACGCCCACAACGCTCAATGCCGAACAGCTTGACAAAGTGCTCAAAACGGTAAACGATAATTTTAATATGAAAACCTGCCGTGAATTCACCGTTGAGGCAGGCCGTCCCGACACGATAGACAAAGAACGTCTTTTTGCTTTAAAAGAAAATAATGTTGACCGTATCAGCATAAATCCACAGACAACCTCCGATTCCGTTTTGCAGGCGATAGGGCGCAGGCATACGGCGGAAGAATTTTTTTCTGCCTTTGAGCTTGCCCGAAAATGCGGATTTGACAACATAAACACCGACCTGATAGCAGGCCTGCCCACCGATACCGCCGAGGGCTTTAGAGCCTCGCTTGATTCAATGCTGAAGCTTTCCGCCGAGTGCATAACGGTGCATACCTTATGTATGAAACGGGCTTCGACTCTGACGCAGGAGGGAAAGGCTCTTGATAAAATCGGTGCGAAAACGGCACGGGATATGACAGACTATGCTCAAAGCTCGCTTTTGCGGAACGGATATATACCGTATTACCTATACCGTCAGAGCCGAATGGTCGGCAATCTTGAAAACGTAGGCTGGTCAAAGCCGGGGTATGAAAGTCTGTATAATGTTTATGTTATGGACGAAACGCACACAATACTTGCCTGCGGCTCGGGCGGAGTAACAAAGCTCAAAAATCAGACGTCCGGCCGTCTTGAACGAATATTTAATTTCAAATATCCGTATGAATACATAGACAGGTTTGATGAAATTATCGCAAGAAAGTCAGGAATAAAAGGCTTTTATTGGCAATAATGCCGTTGATTATTACAGTTAATAGTGCTATAATTAATACTAAATTTAATATAGCCGTTTTATAACCTAAATGCATCAGAAGACAATTTTTTATATTTATATTTGAAAGGTTGGTATTACTATGGGAAAGTTTGATGAAATTTTTGATGATGTTGTAGTAAACGCAAGGGCAGCGGCTTCTGCCGTTTCCAAAAAGGCGTCAAGCGTTTATGATACGTCAAAGCATAAGATTACCGCAGCTGAGCTGAGAGGAGAAATCAACAAAAAGCTCAAGGACCTCGGCGCACTCACCTACAAGGTTCAGGTTCACGGTATGGATCTCAGCAAAGAAATTGCGGCTCTTGTAGCCGAGATAACAGACTTAAAGGAAAGCCTTGCGGTTATCAACGAACACATTGCAGCTTCAAAAAATCAGCGCAAGTGTCCTAACTGTGACGCTGTTATTCCCAAAAATTCATTGTTTTGCAACATTTGCGGTGCAAAGCTTGTGAATGATTTTACCGAAGCCAAAGAAGAAGAGCCTGTTGCTGCCGAGGACATTACAGCAGAACAGGCAATGGCTGACGATGCCGAAAATACTGAAGAATAATTTTTAGGTGATATATTTTGTCAAAAAAGTACAATGCGGTAGCTACTGCGGAAAAGGACAGCGCACAAACCTTTCTTAAGGGCGCCGCAATTCTGACGGTCAGTATGGTGATAGTCAAGCTGTTTGGTATGCTTGACAAGATCCTGCTTGCCAATATCTACGGAATGTTCGGAGAAAATGCGTCGTCAATAGGTCTTGGAATTTACAGCAACGCCTTTGAGGTGTTCAATGTTATTTTCACGGTCGCCACGGGCGGACTTCCTATTGCCATTTCACGTCTTGTTTCTGTAAATATGGCGCAAAAACGCTATAAGGACGTAAGGCTGGTACACAAGATTTCCGTACCGCTTTTTGCAACAGTAGGCGTTGTGTGCCTGGTTGCCATCATTGTAGCAAGCGTTCCGTATGCAACATTTGTTATTAAACAGCCATATTCAATTCCGGCAATGCTATGCCTTGCGCCGACTGTGCTTTTCGGATGTGTGGCGTCAATTTACCGAGGTTATTTTGAGGGACAGCGCAATATGTTCCCGTCCGCCATATCCGAAGTTGTCGAAGCAGGCGTAAAGCTACTTGCAGGCACATTGCTTGCATATTTTATCATTGTATGGGGTATGGACTCCTACAACAGCACGGGAACATTTTTGGGCTTTACCTTTGAATCGAGGGTAGAAGCGGAAAAAACCATACTTTCATATTCCGTTGCGGGCGCAATAATCGGAATTTCGCTCGGCAGTATAATGTCGTTTTTGTATATTTTTCTCAGATACAAGATCGGCGGAGACGGTATTCCCGAAGAATACTACAGAAATTCTATTGACGCAAGGGCAAAGCGAGAAACTTTTGTAATTATCTGCAAAACCGCTGTCCCGATAGCGGCAGGTGCGCTTGTAATGAGCCTCGGAACCCTGATTGACCAGATAATTCTGCAAAATGTTCTGCTCAACATCGCAACCGATAATTCCGATGTTCTCTATTCTCAGTATCATCAGTATTATTCGGACGATGTTTTTTATCAACAGCCGATAACCATACACACCAGTCTGCTCGGCTGCTTCTCTGCCGCACTTACGCTTATGCAGCTTGTGAACGCCGTAACTCAGGTGTTCGGTTCAAGCGCAACGCCGAATGTCACAAGTGCGTGGACAAAGGGCAACAAAGATGAACTCAAAAAGTCAATAAACACCGTAATACGAATGACTATGATATTCACTTTGCCGATGTCGCTCGGATTATGCGTGCTTGCACACCCGATAATGGGGCTTATCTATTCCGACCGTGCTTTGGTTGAAATAGGCGGAGATGTTCTGACGATTATGGGCATAACCACAATATTTACGGCGG